>ERZ1643251.245-NODE-245-length-91148-cov-10.406914_pt1 | contig 91148 bp, 87 predicted proteins | sample MGYA00579261_ERZ1643251 | MGnify/ENA primary metagenome ERZ1643251 (study PRJEB29033, sample SAMEA4952267) | chicken gut metagenome | biome: Broiler Chicken; feature: Gastrointestinal Tract; material: Caecum | place: Ireland | collected 2018 | study: Broiler... | reverse complement strand
AGAACAGAAGCTTTATTCCTGACAGGGCTGCTAGACAGGTGTAAGCCCTCGATAAGAGTCTAATTAATCATGTGATAGAGTAACAGGCGGTACTTAGTGCCGCCTGTTACCGTTCATGATCATGCACTTTTTTCTTCAGTTGGACAGGCTGTTTTTTTCTGCGTTCCATTTTCCATAAAGCACGCTTTTGATAAGCCTGTTCACGGAAAGTTTCCAGATCTTCACCAAGCAGGTGATCTATATCACTGACAGTATCTCTTTCATCAACTCTTGCATCGAACAGTTCCTCTGATTTTTCGGGAGTGACGTCTGCTTTGATTTTCTGAAACCGTTTTTGATTTTCTGTCAGCTAATCAGATAAGTTGTCATACTGTACATCCAGTTTCTTTAAAAAATCTTTCTGATTTTTAAGAGTGATTTCACTCGTCTTTATCTCGGATTCATTGTGAAAGTAATTATTACAGATAAGCCGTTCTTTCTGCGACAGCAATTCTTCAATATCCTCAGTAAGAGTCGTGATCTTCTGGCTGATCTGATAGTACTGAACCGGTTGCAAAAAGCTGAGTTTCTTTTTCTGTGACTGAAGAGATTCCTTTTCTGACTGCTTTGTCCGGATCGCCTTTGTGATAGCTTTGTATTCATAGAAATCCATTCTCTGGCGGAGGATGCCTGCATACGGTTATGGAACAGATAATAGCGGATCATGATCATTGTGCCCCGGAGCTGTTCCAATCGTTTTGCGATGGAATGGATATTTTCGCTGACTGTCTTTGCCAGCTTTTCTGCCTGCTGTTTTAATTCCCGGAAGAGTCGGTTGTCTGATCGGATCTGCCGGTTGATTTCGCAGCGGTCGGAAATCAATCCTTTCTTCTCCATATCTCTTGCATGGTATCCCTCATGGATGGCAGGCTGTTCATCATGTCCTTGATCGGCAAAGCTGCGGTGATCTATCCGGGCGTCAATCTGATGTTCCTGTAAAGTATGATTGACGGCGTCCGCCCAGGCTTTTCTCCAATCGCAAAGCTGCTCCTCGCTGTTCCATTGTTCTGAGACAGGATTCTGCCTGCCGAAACGGGTGCTTTTCGGATGCTTATCTGCTCTTATATAGCCATGTTCCTGTGCGGCTGAAGGTGTCATATATACTTTCTTTTTTCCGACTTTATAAGGGTATTGTTTTTCCCACCCCTCTGTTTGAGCAGCTTTAAATTCGGAGGCGGTAAAGCCTTTTTCTTCCCCATTCCTGACACAGAGGTATTCTTTCTGTGTCTTATACTGCCAGGTCCCGTCAGCTTCCAGTGGGCGGACGGTAAGCAGGATATGGGCATGAGGATTATGACCGTCTGTGTCGTGGATCGCAAAATCAGCACACATTCCCATATCAACAAAATTCTTTTGTATGAAATCCCGGAGAAATGAAATCTGTGCTTCCTTAGACAGTTCAATAGGAAGAGCAACAACAAATTCTCTGGCAAGCCTGCCGTCTTTGGTTTTCTCAGCCCTTTCCACAGCATTCCAGAGTTGTTCACGATCTTTCCATTCTGGCGGAGCCATTGGCGGGAGAAAGTTTATCTCGTGAAGCAAAAAGAGAATTATGTGGAGGGAATAGAGGACAACTTCTCGTTCATAAATTGAAATACCGGGGAGGTGTGTGGTATCGCAAGAAAAAGTGTTCCGATCAATGTGATTGTTCATTATCCGAAAACAGAAGAGGGCAGACGTGAACTGGCAGTCCGGGCGGCAGGCGTCCACGCCGATATGGTAAGCCAGTATATCAGCAAATTAAATTGCTCTTCCGAGCAGAAAATACAATTGCTTGGTGAGATCATAAGAACAGCAGCGAAAGAAAAAGCAGACGGACAATCCATATAAAGATTGAACGTCTGCTTTGTGTGCGCTCTATAAATCGACAATATCCCGAAAATATTTATTCCATGTTATTTTAAACATGCGCTTCTTATCAGCCTCCCAGTCCCGATATGTATTTGGATGTACATGGAGCAGTCTCGCGAAAGGTTTTTTCTTTAAGCCCATTTTCTCGCGGCATTCCCTCAGCAGTTCTCCTTGACCTTTATACTGAAAACGATTGTAGTCATCCAGCAGATCATCAACCGGTATATGGAATCTCTTCAGGACGTAAAACCGCATTAGTGAGAGGATAGGTTTCTCCACGCACCGCGCCGCATAAGTGGCCAGTTTACTGGCTTTTTCATGGTCAAAAGTGTCCACAGCCTTGATCAGGCCCACCGTGCCGATGGATATCAGTTCCTCCATATCGTCCTCCGTGGTCTGATACTTTTTGGCAATATGGGCGACCAGACGCAGATTATACTCAATGAGAATCTGACGTGCCTTTTTGTCGCCTTCCTCATGCCTCTGCAAATAGTACTTCTCATCTTCCGCCGTAAGAGGTTTCGGAAAAGTTTTCAAAAAAAGACACCTCAGTGCAGATTTAATACATCTTATGTAAAAAATCCCGCGAAGGTGCCTTTCCATTTTATGATTCTTCCCGGCGCCGCAGCAAATCCATCTGATCCGGCTGTCCGCTCAGCCTGACCCAGAGACTCTGCTTCGGGTGCGGCGCGCTCTCCTGAGGCACGCCGTCCTCATCCCAGATCCCCTCGACTACCGCTTCTACGTCCCGGCCGTCCGGCTTCATGATCTCGATCTTGTCTCCCACCGAGAATTTGTTTCTCTGTTCAATTCGGCATCTGCCGTCCTGATCCACTTCCTGGACAATTCCAAGATAAGTGTATTCCTTGATATAAGTATTGCTGTCATAGATCTGAGCCGCATCATCCGGTTTTCCATAGAAGAAACCGGTGGTAAACCGCCTGTAAGTACAGCCGGCGATCTGTTCCAGATACCATGACATATTATTCTGATACAGCACCGGATCCTGCGCGTAATCGTCCAGCGCCTTCCGGTAGGTACGCGCCGCTACTGCCACATACAGCGCCGTCTTCATGCGGCCCTCGATCTTCAGGCTGTCAACCCCCGCGCTGATCAGGTCCGGCAGATGGCCGATCATACACAGATCCTTGGAATTAAAAATATAAGTTCCGCGCTCGTTCTCATAAACCGGCATATATTCTCCCGGTCTCGTCTCCTCCACCACCGCGTATTTCCAACGGCAGGGGTGGGTACACGCTCCGCGGTTCGCATCCCGCCCGGTGAGAAAGTTGCTCAGCAGGCATCTGCCGGAATAGGAGATGCACATGGCGCCGTGGACAAAAGTCTCTATCTCCAGTTCTTCCGGAATTCTGTCTCGGATCTCCCGGATCTCTGCCAGAGACAACTCCCGTCCGGTCACTACCCGGGTCGCGCCCTGGTCATGCCAGAAACGGAACGTCATATAATTTACATTGTTTGCCTGTGTGGAGATATGAATATCAATCTCCGGACAGACTTCTTTCGCCGTCAGGAACATGCCCGGGTCCGAGATAATCAGCGCGTCCGGGCCGATCTCCTTCAGTTCCCGGAAGTACTCCGACGCGCCGTCGATATCCTCGTTGTGGGCCAGAATATTGGCAGTCACATAGACCTTCACACCGCGTTCATGGGCATAGCGGATCCCCTCCGCCATATCTTCCATGGAGAAGTTTTTAGCCTTTGCGCGGAGCCCATAGGCCTCGCCTCCGATATAGACCGCGTCCGCGCCGAACGTCACGGCAGCCTTCAGCACTTCCAGGCTGCTCGCCGGGAGCAGCAGTTCCGGATGTCTCTTCATGTTATTCCTCTTTCTGCGTACGCACACTGACAGTAATACCGTCTCCCAGCGGCAGCACCGATGTCCGAAGCTCCCCGCAGTGAGTCAGTTCATACAAATATTCTCTCATCCGTGCATGAATGGTACGGTTTCTGCGTTCCACCGCAAAGCGGGACTCGATCACATCCCCGTCCTGCAGTACATTATCCGATACCAGTATGCCGTCCCGGGGCAGCAGGCGCAGGATCTCAGGCAGATAACTGATATACTGCCCTTTGGCAGCGTCCATGAATATGAAATCATACGGACCATCCAGCTCCTTCAGCACCTCCATCGCATCTCCCGGCATCAGAGTAATCCTGTCCTCCAGACCGGCCCTTCGGAAATTCTCCCGCGCAATGGGGATTCTTTTTTCATACTTTTCTATCGTCGTAACGGTACATCCTTCCGGAGCATATCTGCACATCAGAATAGCAGAAAAACCCACTGCAGTTCCCACTTCCAGAATCCGCCGGGGCTTCTGCGCTGCCAGAAGGAATCTCAGAAAGTTCTGGGTTTCCCGGCGGACAATCGGCACGTACGCTTTTATGGCCTCTCTCTCGATCTCGTCCAGAATCCCCCGGTTTCCAGAATCCAGAGAATTGATAAACGCTGTTATTCTCTCATCTACAATCATGTCCCGTCCTCGGCCTCTCCGGCCATCACTTCCAGCATCTGCCTTGGCGACATGGAAGTATTCAGTACATAAGTTCCTTCCTGCAGCTTGTCCTCATAGCCTGACAGGATGATCTGAATGCGGAAAATGCCCGCATCTTCGACCAGTCCTTTCCGCTCCATGAGCCGGGCCATCTCGCCGGTGTCCATGCCCTGGCTCAGAGTTACGCTCACATCTCTTCCCGGCTCATCATCCACCGGAGTGTCCAGAACGACCTGATAGCAAAAATTATACGTAAATTCCCCCACCCGGCAGACACCTGCTATCACCAGCAGAAAGACTGCCAGGCGAAACATGAATAGCCCTGCCGAAAGCATCGCTTTCTGCCCGTTCATACCGTATCTCCTATATCATCAGCTCGACCACATTGGTAATCCTTGCATTGATCTCCTGGATCATGCGGCATATCCTGAGTTCGCTTTCCAGATACTCTGCCACCACCGGATTCTTCCGGAATTCTCTGTATTCATCCTCAAAAGCTTCCATACGCTCATACAAGTCTTCCACATCGCTGGTCTGAAGTTCGTAATTCTTCCAGCAGTATTCCCGGATCCGTTCCACCAGCCCGGGCACATCCGCCACTCTCTCTTCTGCTTCTTTAAAGTTCTGATATTCGTCGCTTGCTCTGATGGCATTCACCAGGTCTTCCATGCAGTCTCTTACATTATCCATCGTTATCTCCTATCGTTTATCAGCACTCAGACGCTCAGACCTCCATAATGATCGGAAGAATCATGGGATTTCTCTTCGTCTTTTTCCGAATATAGTCTCCCAGCGCGTCTTTCATTATATTTTTCATCTTTCCCCAGTCTGTAATATGGCGGTCCAGACAATTTTCCACCGCCTCATAGACCACTGCGCGTGCGTGCTCCATCAGATCCTCCGATTCCCGCACATACACAAAGCCGCGGGATACGATATCCGGACCGGACAGCAGCACATTGCTCCCTTTCTCCAGAGTCAGTACAATGATCATAATACCGTCCTCTGCCAGGTGCTGACGGTCACGCATGACGATATTGCCCACATCGCCCACGCCAAGGCCGTCCACAAAGATCGCTCCGGTATGCACTTTATCCACCACTTTCGCGGAACCGGAATCCAGCTCAATCACGTCGCCCGATCGCAGTACAAAAACATTTTCTTTCGGAATCCCCAGCTGCATTGCCAGCGAAGCGTTCGCCTTCAGATGGCGGTACTCGCCATGAGCCGGGATCGCATACTTGGGCCGCACCAGAGAATAGATCAGCTTGATCTCTTCCTGACAGGCATGTCCGGATACATGCGCGTCCTGGAATATTACGTTGGCGCCTTTGGCCGAAAGTTCATTGATCACTTTAGACACTGCTTTTTCATTGCCCGGAATCGGGTTGGAACTGAATATCACCGTATCTCCCGGCATAATATGCACTTTCCGGTGCAGATTCTGAGCCATGCGGGACAGCGCGGCCATAGACTCTCCCTGACTTCCGGTTGTAATCAGCACCGTAGCCTCCGGCGGATAGTTCCCGAGACGCTCAATATCGATCAGCGTATTATCCGGAATCCTGATATATCCCAGCTCAGCAGCCGTAGTGATGACATTGACCATGCTGCGGCCTTCGATCACTACTTTTTTATTGTACTTGTATGCGGAATTGATGATCTGCTGTACACGGTCCACATTAGAAGCGAACGTTGCCACAATGATACGGGAATTGCAGTGTTCCGCGAACAAGGTATCCATCGTGTGTCCCACCGTTCGCTCAGACATGGTGATTCCCGGGCGCTCCGCGTTGGTACTGTCACACATGAGAGCCAGCACCCCTTTTTTCCCGATCTCCGCGAACCGCTGCAGATCGATACTGTCTCCGTATACCGGCGTATAATCCACTTTGAAGTCTCCCGTGTGCACTACCGTGCCGGCCGGCGAATAGATGGCCAGCGCGGATGCGTCGGCGATACTGTGATTTGTCTTGATAAATTCCACACGGAACTGCCCCAGATTGATGGACTGACCGTGTTTTACCACCTTGCGTTTGGTGGTTTTCAGCATGTTGTGTTCCTTTAATTTCCCTTCGATCAGCGCAATGGTCAGTTTCGTGGAATATACCGGCACATTGATCTTCTTCAGGACATACGGCAGCGCGCCGATATGATCCTCGTGTCCATGAGTGATCACAAATCCCTTGACTTTGCTCAGATTCTGCTCCAGGTAGCTTACATCCGGAATCACAAGGTCGATCCCCAGCATATCATCTTCCGGGAACGCGAGGCCGCAGTCCACCACAACAATACTGTCTTCGAATTCGAAGGCAGTAATGTTCATACCGATCTGCTCCAGTCCGCCCAGCGGAATGATACGCAGTTTTGAATTGTTCACGTTTTTCAAATAAATACCTCCTGTTGTCTTATTTTTCGATCTCTACATCTTCCAGGAGTTGTTCAAAAATGGTCAGAAGCGCATCCTGCTCCCGCTCGTCTTCCACGATCTCATAGCGGCTCTCGGCCTCTTCATCCTTCGAGCAGTCTTTTAAAATCAGGCATTCTGCGTCTTCCTCCTCAGAATCAGCTACCAGCAGATAATTTTTCCCGTTGAAACGGGTCTGTTCCAGCACATAAAAATCCACTGCGCCGTCCTCTGTCTGAAAAGTCAGCTTCTCCATCTATCTATTCACTCCTGTTTTTCTTTGCGTCCAGATATCCCTGCAGAATAAACACTGCAGCGATCTTATCCAGATATTCTTTACGGTGTTCTCTTCTTACACCGCTTTCCATCAGCGTACGGTTCGCCTCTACAGTCGTCAGGCGTTCGTCCCACATGACAACAGGCAGACCTGTCCGCTTTTTCAGCATTTCTGCAAATGCCAGCGATTTTTCAGCCCTGTCGCCAATGGTATTATTCATATGTTTCGGAAAACCCACTACGATCTCGCCCACTTCATATTCCGTGCAGAGTTCCTGGATCCGTGCAAGCGTTCTGCGCAGCTTGTTCTCTTCTTTCCGGAAAATCGTCTCTACACCCTGGGCAGTCAGAAGAAGCGCATCGCTGACTGCGACTCCCACCGTCACGGAACCGTAGTCCAGCCCCATAATCCTCATCTTCTGATCATTCCTTCACTGTTTTGTCCACATATACACGAAGCAGTTCTTCCACCAGCTCGTCGCGCTCCACCTTCATGATCAGGCTTCTGGCTCCCTTGTGACTGGTGATATACGTCGGATCTCCCGACATGATATAACCCACAATCTGGTTCACCGGATCATACCCCTTCTCGGTCATGGCCTGGTAGACCAGCTGCAGGACATCTCCAACTTTTAATTCCTGGTCGGACTGAATTTTGAAATACTGAGTGTTTTCCAATTTTTTCATAGTCCCACGTCCTCAACTGTAGTATAACACTAGTTTACTATAATCCATGCACAAATTCAATGGAAATTTTCCGACAAAAGTCAGCCCCGGGCCTGTGTTTCCATGATCTTTCCGTACAAAACATCCGGTTCCAGGAACCCTTCCACCTGTATCCGCACCATCCGGTTGGCCAGAGATTCCGTCCCGGGAACCGCGATCCGTACGTACTGCGCCGTGTGGCCGGTCTGCCAGTTTTTGCCCTGAAATACGCATTCTTCTTCCATCAACACTTCCACCGTGCTCCCGATAAGAAGTTCCCGGTATCTCCTGCTGTTCTCTTCCGTCATCTTAAGCAGCACATCGCTGCGTTCATTTTTTACCCGCTCCGGAATCTGATCCGGCATCCGGTCCGCTCTGGTCCCTCTCCTTCTGGAAAATTTGAACACATGCGTCTCATAAAAACAAATCTCTTCTAAAAATTTCACCGTAGTCCGGAATTCTTCTTCTGTTTCCCCCGGAAATCCCACAATCACGTCTGTTGTAAGCGCCGGATGATCAAAATATCTGCGCAGCCGGCCGCAGCAGTCGCGGAATTCGTCCGCCGTATATCTCCGGTTCATCCGTTTCAGGGTCTCGTCACAGCCGCTCTGAAGGGACAGATGAAAATGCGGACAGAGCTTTTCCTCGGCCGCCAGGCCTCTGACAAATTCCTCCGTCATGATCCGGGGCTCCAGTGAACCCAGGCGAATCCTCCGGATCCCTTCAATCTTCGCCACCTCCTGTACTACGGCCAGCAGGCTTGTGCCTTCCAGATCTGTTCCGTAAGAATCCAGATGGATCCCGGTCAGCACCACTTCCTGATAGCCGTTGGCCGCCAGATCACGCACTTCCTGCAGAATATCCTCCATGGATCTGCTCCGCACTCTTCCTCTGGTGTAGGGAATAATACAATAACTGCAGAACTGATTGCATCCGTCCTGAATCTTTACATATGCCCTGGTATGTCCGGCGGTGCGGCTCAGATGCAGTCTCTCATATTCCTTTTCATGCGTCAGATCATGGATATAGGAAGAGATATGCTCCTCCTCCCAGGCGCGCAGAATCTCCGGCAGATTTTCTTTCTCATTATTTCCTATCAGGATATCCACCGCTTTGTCCTGCAGCAGTTCCTGCCCTGCGGCCTGTACGTAGCAGCCTGCGGCCACCACCACCGCATCCGGGTTCCTCTTTCTGGCCCGGTGCAGCATCTGCCGTGATTTACGGTCCGCGATATTGGTCACGCTGCAGGTATTAACGATGTAGATATCTGCCTTTTCCTCAAACGGAACGATCTCGTATCCGTTCCGCTCCAGGATCTCCTGCATAGCTTCTGTTTCATATGCGTTTACCTTGCATCCAAGGTTGTGCAGCGCTGCTTTTTTCATATTTCTCCTCCATTTGGAACCTGCGGTCTCCACATGCCATTTTCTGATCCGGAATCGCATTTTCCCATTGACTTTCTTCCCCCAAATCTTATAATATGGTATAGATGAAACAAGCAGGAGGAGGAACGTTCCAATGAAAACCGTTCATATTTCTTTAAATTCCATTGACAAAGTGAAAGCTTTCGTGAATGAAATCACAAAATTTGACAATGACTTTGACCTGGTATCCGGCCGCTATGTAATCGATGCCAAATCTATCATGGGTATTTTCAGCCTGGATCTTTCAAAACCCATCGAGCTGAACATCCATTCTGAAAACAACGCGGACGAGATCCTGGAGGTTCTTGCTCCGTACATTGTCGACTGATCTGGCGTACGACATCTGCCGCCCGCGGCGGACAGAGAATCCTGCAACAGAAAGCAGGATTCTTTTTTATGCCGTGATTCCATACAAAATGTCCCGTCTTCCGGAGAACCGGTATTACCGGATCTCCAGCACCTCATCCCCGGCCAGCGCTTCCGCCACCATCTCATCGATCTTCTCCGCCAGGGCCTTTTCAGATCTGCGGATCTGCTCCACCTTCGGTTTCGTCACCGGATGTTTTGCCACGAACGTGGTACAGCAGTCCTCATAAGGCAGGATCGAGGTCTCGTAAGTCCCGATCTGTTTCGCCACGGTGACAATATCTTCTTTATCAAAAGCAATTAAAGGACGGAATACCGGAAGCGTACACACATCGTTGGTCGCCGCCAGGCTCGCCACCGTCTGGCTCGCCACCTGTCCGATACTCTCCCCGGTAATCAGGGCCAGACATCCCGTATCTTTCGCGATCTGTTCCGCGATCCGCATCATGTAGCGGCGCATGATGATCGTCAGTTCGTCGTGGGGACACTGGTCGTAAATATACATCTGAATGTCTGTAAAATTGATCACATGGAGACGGATGGGCCCGGTGTACATGGCCACGCGCATGGCCAGATCCACCACCTTCTGTTTCGCCCTCTCGCTGGTATAAGGCGGCGCATGGAAATATACGGCGTCGATACAGACGCCTCTCTTCGCCACCATGTATCCTGCCACCGGGCTGTCAATCCCGCCGGACAGCAGCAGCATGGAACGTCCGTTGGTTCCCAGCGGCATCCCGCCCGGTCCCGGGATCACTTCCGAATAGATATAAATCTGGCTTCGCAGTTCGATATACAGCATAATATCCGGATGGTGCACATCAACCGTCAGTCCCGGGTAAGCCTCCAGGATGCGGCCCCCTATCTCGGCATTTACTTCCATAGACTCTACAGGGAACTTTTTATTGGCCCTGCGGGTATGGACTTTAAATGTTTTTTCCTGCCCTGCATACATCTCTCCCACATAATGAAGCACATCCTGCGCAAGCGCCTCCAGCCCGTGATCTTCCACGATCACCACCGGACAGATGCTGACGATGCCGAAGACTCTGCGAAGCGCTTCTACAGCTTCTTCACAGTCAAACGCTCCTTCTGTCTCCACATAGATGCGGCCCTGGTCTTTTGTTACCTGGAAATGCCCTTCCACCGGCCGCAATACTTCTTTTATCCTTTTCACCAGCGCGTCTTCAAAAACATATCTGTTCTTTCCCTTCACGCCGATCTCGCCATATTTAATCAAAAAAGCCTGAAACATATATTCCCTCTCCTGTCTATCTGCGCACATAGCGCCGAAGCACCGGCAGAAGTTCCGCAAGCTCCTGCAGGCAGTAATCAATCTCTTCTTCCGTAGTATCAAAGCAAAAGCTGAAGCGCAGCGCGCTCTCCACCCGTTCTTTTTCCAGCCCCATGCAGAGCAGCGTGTGACTGGGCGCCGGTTTATTGGAGGAACACGCGCTTCCCGCGGACACATAGATGCCTTTGTCCTCCAGCGCGTGGAGAAGTACCTCGCTGCGGATCCCCGGAAAACTCGCATTCACAATATGCGGCGCCGTCTCACGTCCCGTTCTTCCATTGATAAAAGCATCCGGCAGTTTCCGGATTCCTTCCGCAAACCGTTCCTTCAGGGTATAGAGCCGTTCCACCTTCTCATCCAGATTCTCATAGCAGGCAGCCGCGGCTTCCGCGATACCGGCGATGCCCGGCACGTTCTCGGTGCCGGAGCGGAGTCCTTTCTGCTGTTCCCCTCCGAACAAGATCGGCTGAATCTTTACCTTTTCGTCCACATACAAAAGTCCGCTTCCCTTGGGACCGTGAATCTTGTGCCCGCTGGCGGACAGGAGATCAATCCCCTCTCTCTTGGGGAAAATCCGGTATTTCCCATAGGCCTGGATTGCGTCCACATGGAAAAAAATCTTTCTTCTCTGTTCTTTCAGAAGCTTTCCGATCTCATCCACCGGCTGCACCGCCCCGGTCTCATTATTTACATACATCACCGATACCAGAATCGTATCATCGCAAAGCGCATTTTCCAGATCCTCCATCCGGATCACGCCGTCCTCCCCTGCCGGAAGATATGTGACGCGAAATCCCTGGCTCTCCAGGTATTTCATGGGGTTGGATACAGAAGCATGCTCCAGGCAGGTGGTGATCAGGTGGCTTCCGTTCCGGCGGTTCGCCATAGCCGTGCCGATCAGGGCCAGATTATTGGACTCGGTCCCTCCGGAAGTAAAATAGATCTCCTTTTCCTGCACCTTCAGGTTCCGGGCAAAAAAAGTCTTTGCTTCCCGGATATATTTTTCGGCCTCCACACCTTTTGTATGCATGGAAGACGGATTCCCAAAATCCGTCCTCATGACTTCCACCATCTTGTCCGTCACCCGCTCCAGGCACCGGGTGGTGGCGGAATTATCCAGATATGCCTGCATGATTAATCCTCCAAATGAAACATCAACACGGAAAGGATACAGATCCCAGCCGTCTCTGTCCGCAAAATTCTTCTTCCAAGAGAAATAGGATGAGCGCCGGCCTCCACGGCGGCCTCCACTTCTGATTTTTCAAAGCCGCCTTCCGGACCGATAAATACGCCTGTCGACCGGCCTTTCTGAATCTTCCCCAATACACTGCGCGCCTCTTCCATCCCTCTGGCGCACTCATACGGGATCAGTCGGAAATCCAGGGCTTTGGCGTCTCTCAGAGCCTCCTCCAGCGTCATGACCGGATCGACCTGAGGAATCACCGACCGTCCGGACTGCTTGGCCGCGCTTTCTGCCACCGCCTGCCATCTCCTGCGCTTCGCCTCCGCTTTTTTTGCGTCCAGCTTCACCACACACCGTTTCAGAGAAACCGGTACGATCCGGGACACTCCCAGCTCTACGGCTTTCTGCACGATCAGTTCCATCTTGTCCCCTTTGGGGAGTCCCTGATACAGTATCAGGCGGGAAGACAGTTCCACATCAAAGGGTTTTCTCTCCAGGATACGTCCCCTGACACATCCTGCTTCCAGCTGCTCCAGTTCACAGATATAGTCCGTCCCCAGCCCGTCGCTGACCGAGATCCTGTCTCCCGGGGACATCCGGAGCACATTGCGGATATGGTTCACATCTCCGCCCAGAATTTCAACATATTCCGGAAAGATCTGTTCCGGCTCTACAAAAAAACGATGCATACTTATCTCCTGTCCCGGCCTTTGCGCGCGGTTACGGCTGCCCACTCGCCCTGATATGTGGTTTCCAGGACTTCAAATCCCGCCTGTTCCAGCGCCTGGGCCACTATTCTTTCTTTGCCTGAGATAATGCCGGAAGTGATATACATGCCGCCGTCTTTCAGAGCCGCGGCGGCAGCCGGCGCCAGAGGGACCAGTATTTCTGCCAGAATATTTGCAACAGCCATATCATATTTTCCGTATCCGACCTTTTCCTGTACTTCCCGGTCGTCGATCAGGTTTCCCAGAAGGACTTCATAACTCTCAGAAGAGATCCCGTTGACTTCCATATTTTCTTCCGTAGCCGTGATAGCACAGGGGTCCAGATCTGTTCCCACCGCGTGTTTTGCTCCCAGTTTCAGGGCCGCGATAGACAGGATGCCGCTGCCGGTGCCGATATCCAGGAGCTCGGTATCTCCCGTCAGATATTTTCGGATCTGGCGGATACACAGCTGCGTCGTCTCGTGCATGCCGGTGCCGAAAGCAGTGCCCGGATCAATCTGAATCAAAAGCTTGTCCTGATCCTCAGGCTTTGTCTCTTCCCATGACGGTTTGATCAGAATATCATCCACGTAAAACTGGTGGAAATATTCCTTCCAGTTATTAATCCAGTCTTTATCCTCGGTCTGGGAAGCTTCGATCGTACCGGCCCCCACATCAACGCCCCAGCTGCGGATCTCATCCAGTCCCTGCTGAACCGCGGCAAGCACCGCCGCGTTATCCTGATCCGGCTCCAGATAGAAACTGATCCTTGCCACTCCATCGTCCGCCGGGGCATCCGGAAGAATATCCACAAACATCTGCGCTTTCTCACTGTCAGATAAGGGCACCTTGTCTTCTATCTCGATCCCCTCGATCCCTGCATCCATCATCATGCTGCTGATCAGATCCTCGGCTTCCGACGTGGTCGTCAGCGTATATTTGTTCCATTTCATCGCATATTCCTCCTTTTCTGCCGTCATTACAATACCCGATATCATAACATAAAAAGCGGAGGATTTCAACTGTCCCCCGCTTTTCTGACATTCACGATTTTTCAGCCGCGCAGCCTTCCTGTCCCAGAATAAACCGTACTACTTCCTCCAGCGTATCCACTACGGCGATGGCGCCGGCATTTTGAAGTTCTCCTTCCGGAGCAAATCCCATGGACAGACCCAGACATGGAATTCCGTGCACTGCCGCGCCCTCCACGTCATGCTTCCGGTCTCCCACCATCAGCACTTTCTTCTTCTCTTCTTCTGACAGGCTCATCTGACGCAGAACTTTGGCAATCACCTGATCTTTCGTACGGCAGGATTCGTCCAGGGATCCTCCGCAGATATAATCAAAATATTCCGTCAGCCCGAACATTTTCAGCGTTTCCATCAGATACGGCTCCGCCTTGCAGGTCGCCGTGGCCAGCACTTTCCCCGCCGCCTTCAACTGCTCCAACATCCGAGGCACACCGTCGAACATACGATTCTGGTGAATACCGTACTTGCTGAAATACTCTCTGTAATAAATGACCCCCTGCCTGGCCTCTTCCAGAGACAGCCCCGCGATCTCTGTAAAAGAATCAATCAGAGGCGGTCCCACATACAGTTCCAGCCTTTTCGGATCCGTTTCCTCCACTCCCAGTTTAGAGAGCGCATACTGCACACTCTTGGTGATCCCTTCCCGGGAATCCGAAAGAGTGCCATCCACATCAAATAAAATATACTGGTACATCGTTTTATCCTCCTGTCAAAAGGATACCTTCTCCGGTTTCCGTGTGTCAATGGTCCGTTGAACGAACTTTGTCCGGGTGTTCTGTGTCTTTTTGCGCGCGAAGTCGCGTCACGATATAGTCCCTCATTTTCTGCACAGCCGGCGCCTGTACAGCCGCATGGAGGCTTGCCAGCACGATCGTCCGTTTCTCGTCCACATCCAGCGGATAAACATCCACCGGGAAATTCAGGCTGCGGATCACAAGCTCCGGCACCAGGCACAGTCCGTATCCGCCCATCACCAGCGCGATGGACGACATATCGTCAATGATATAGCTGTTCCCTCGCACCGGCAGCCCGTATTTTTTCATAAAACTGCTGACGTCCGCGTCACAGCCTTCCATCTGCGTCACGAACTTCTGCGTCCTGAGCTCTTCAATGGTGATATAGCCGGGATTTTTTGTTCTGAATCCTTTCGGCGTCACACAGACGATCCGGTCTTCATATACCGGCTCATATTTTAAGTCTCCCACGCTCAGCGAAGACAAAAATCCCAGATCCACAATCCCGTCTCTCAGCCAGCGGTTCACATCGTCGTAAGTTCCCTGATAGATTTCCACCCGCATATTAGGATATTCCCTCTGAAAATCTTTCAGAAGGCCGGGCATCCATTCCACACAGGCGCTGTTGAAAGTACCCAGACGCACAGAACCCTTCTGAAGTCCGTTAAACTGGGCCACTGCCTGCCGCAGATACTCATCGCTGTTCAGAACATTTTTAATGTACGGGAACAATTCTTTCCCATAATTTGTCAGGCTCACGCCCCGTCTGCTCCTCACAAACAAAGGCGACCCCAGCTCTTCTTCCATGGAAGCCACCGCATGGCTGACCGCTGACGGCGTCAGCTGCAGAGTCTGTGCGGCTTTCTGAAAGCTGCCCTGGTCGGCCACAGCCATAAATACCTGGTAAGATAACAATGTCATATAATCACCTGAATATCTTTCATCTTAAACATGAAAATAATGAATTTTACTTATGTATAAAACTATATTAGAATGACATTATAAAGTCAACACCAGATGTTATTTCTTTTGTTGTATAAATGTGTTTGCGATGAAGAACGGAGAGCTCTGGCTCTCCGTTCTTCATATTTTTATGATAATTATATACTGCAGTCACTGCAAAATCAAATTCCTGCCGTCTCCCATAATCCAGTCATAGGCCTGATCCAGCCCCTCCTCTGAAAACGGGAACTCCCTGCTTTTCTTTTTTTCATCCTCTGTATGTTTCAGTGCGAACGGTTCCGGCCAGACAATCACACGAAGCACCGTCTCCGCAGGGGCCTCTTCGGCCCCTCCCGGAATCTCTGCCCTGCCGATCCAGAACCGAAGCCCCCGATCCGAACCGGTAAACACCTCTTTTTTATAAAACGGAAGATGAAACAAATCTATGCGTTCTACCATAAAGACCTCTCCTCTTTCTCTACAAAATCGTATCCTTTATGGTAACCGTTACCCATCCGCCGTCATAATTGAATCCGATCTCCAGGCCTACGGGCGTGTAAAACATGACTCTGGTATCCGGATCGCTCAGGCACTGAAGCAGCTCCTCATCCGAAGCGTTCTCCACAAAATCCACGCTTCCGTTCTGATAAGAATCCCGTGCCCGGAACTGTCTTACCAGCTCTTCGTCCACCGTGGTCATCTCTTCCGGCGGCATCACCTCTCCCGTATCCATCCGGAATGTAATCGCCCTCACTTCCGGAATCGTCGTTCCTTGATCATACAGGCTGTGTTGGACAACCACGCTCAGCGTATCTTCATCCATATAGGTCACATAACTATAACTGGACACCCCGCCATAATAATCCTGATAGGAATCCCGATACTTGCATGCCAGATCCCGGATCCCTGCATTCACCGCATCATATTTTCCGGTATCGTCTCCTGACACCACCGGATATACGCAGTCATAGGTACATCCGTTGTCCGGGTCATCCGGATACAGGGACTCCGACTGCCAGATTACCTGATAGCTGCAGTCCAGGGAAGTGGCGTCTGTGATCTCCTGATAGAATTCGTCGTCTGCATCAGGCACATACGGTTCATAACTGCCATATCCGTCATAATAGTCTTCACCGCCATTATAATAATCATAATACCGGTCAAAACCATCGATAACGCTCCTGTCCACGCTGTCCGTCATAATATTTCCGAATGCAAGCGCTCCCACAAAAACCAAAATCATCACTATAGCCAGGATACCCGCTATAATACCGATACAGGCAAGCGCCTTTCCTGCCGACCCGCTCCTCCTGTCTCTGGGAGGCTTTCTATCCGCTCTTTTTCCGGAAATGTCTTTCGCGCCTCTCTTAGTGTACCCACAGCTCTGACACACCCCATTATGCATCACTGCACCGCACTTGGGACAAAAGCCGAACTCTCCCTGTTCCTCCATACCTGTCTCCTCCTGAATAGCCGGTCTATGTATTTCGTCAATGATACTTATTTAGCGTACCACAAAAAGGCTTTTTCTTCAACCGTCAGCTTGAGCCGAATAGAATCCGCGGATTTTCTTTCCTTGACTGCACAAAATATTTTTGCTACGCTGACCGTATCAAAAACTTACAAACGCCCTAAAAACACAAACATTAACAGGAGGAGGAATTATACATATGAAATGTTTTCTCACCAGCAGCCCCATGCTCTCAGATACAGAAGAGCTTAATCCGGCAAACGGCTTTATCGACAAACTTAAAAGCAGTCTGCCGGACCGCTGCAATGCACTCTTTGTCAGCTCCGATCCGGACGATTATATACATATGGACCGGTTTGCAGGATCTGTAAAAGCAGCTTTTGAAACAGCCGGTTTTCCATTCAGCAGTTTTACCGTTCTTGACCGCCGGAATCAGGGATCTGCCAAAAACCTGGTAGATCATGCCGATTTTATCATCCTTGCGGGCGGCCATGTCCCGACACAGAACAAGTTTTTTGCACAAATTTCCTTACGTGATCTTCTGCGCTCTTATGACAAAATCGTCATGGGCATCAGCGCCGGATCCATGAACAGCGCCGATGTGGTCTACGCGCAGCCGGAGCTGGAAGGGGAAGCGATCGACGCCGGTTATCAGAGATTTCTCGCCGGCCTTGATCTGACCAAAACGATGATCCTTCCTCATTATCAGATGATAAAAGACAACATCCTTGACGGAATGCGGATCATAGAAGACATCACATATCCCGACAGCCAGGGCAGGAAATTCTACGCGCTGACAGACGGCAGTTATCTCTATATTGATAACGGGCAGGAAGAAATCTGCGGGGAGGCATATCTGATCGCCGATGGAAAGACCGCCCAAATATCCGCTTTGGGCGAGACTGCTGCAATCTGATACTTCTTATTCATCGTTGAGGGAAACACTGTCCGCATTGTAAATTCCGCTGTCTACGCTATGCAGATGCTTCAGCAGGAGATGACCGGAGAAGCAGAGCGCACTGGCCTGACCTCAGAAGATGATGTTATGGAACTTGTCAAAGAATTAAGAAATTTTAAATACATGACCTGCACAAAGACAGCAGACCGAGAGTAAAAAGCTCCCGAATTGCTGTCTTTGACCTCCAGTGCTGACCGGCTCTCTTCCTGGGGATAGATCTCCGCCATATACGGATTCTGCTCAAATACCTCCTTAAGCTTTCCCTTTTGCGGTGATAAAATACAGGCTTCTGTCATCTGCCAGCATAATGTCGATCACACGTGCGGCAGGCCTTCCTTCTCCGTCAACGGTGGCGATCACCGCCGAATGGATTTCGTCTTTCAATCACCGCATTAGTTCGCAGTCCCATACTGGCTTTTTACGATGGGGTTATTCATAGCTCCTTCTTTTACAGCCATATTATCCTCAAATACGGCGGTTCCATGGATGCGGATCCATGCATAGGAAGGATCCGATACACACACCTCGATCTCCGGATTTGCCTGTAAAAGTTCAACTGCTTTACTCATGTGATGCTCTCTCCTTTTCCCGTTGTAACATTTACAGTTTCATCTTTCATTCTTAAATCATCACATTTTCATTGTAATATCAATAGTTACATTAATTATTTTTAAAACCGGCTGATTCTGCATTGCAGAGCCAACCGGCTATATATTTTTAATTATCTTTTTGATTTTTGAAAGCATAGCGTATCATGCTGACTCCCAGCGCCAGTATGAGAACACAGACGACCATTCCTGTGATCGCGTTCATCCGGTTCGCGTCCAGACCGCCCTTTCCCTGAAATGACGCCAGCATGGTCGCCTGAAGTGTAAGCATGGAAACCAGCGCATCCGCCACTCCGATATTCCGGATCGTGATCAGAACCGGAGACTGCATCTTTCTGACTTTCACCATATTGACCACAGCCATTATGATCTTATAAAAAGTGTATGTAGCTATGGATATCACCACGATCTCTGAATATCTTCTGGCTGTATCCTGGGCGATCGTCAGTAAGATCACCCCGGTCAGGGCAAAATTCAGCACCAGGAGCAGGATCCCGGCTGCCATAGGCAGTATTCTTTTTTCAGCCTGTACGATGGATAATATGGCGACAATTATGGTCCCCATATAGGCAACCGGACGATTCGGGTCTATTTTTTTCATTTTTTAGGCCTTTCCTGTTTTTAAGTCTCTCTGCTTCACCAGCGCGGATTCACTCGCTGTCGGAATCTGCGGCTTTCACCTTTTGCACAGCCGCCTCTACAGCCGCCACGTCTCCCAGGATACCCAGGCAGGTCATATGCTGCGGACAGCTTCCCATGATCTCAAAGACCTCCACGTCCGATGCTTTCTGCGCCACGTCGCTGGCAAAAATCATATCGCATACGCTGCCCTGCACAAGAGCCAGCGCCGCATTCTGGCGGAACAGTTCTTCCAGATTGTCTTTCCGCGCCCTCCTGCCTATGATTTCCTTTGTCCCCGGCGATACGGTTTTCATAATTCTGATCTTTACTGCCACTGCCTATACCCCCTCTGTTTCTTTTTCATTCTTTAAAATTTGTATTTACAGGAATACCCTGCAAGCATCTCAGTCCTGCAGGGCGCTAACTATATACAATAATAAATGTTTTATATTTTTTTGTCAACGAATGACCGATTTCCTTTTTTATAAAACATGATATAATGATTACACCATTCCACCGATCTCAAAGGAGAAATTCATGATGACAGAAAGAGAAAAAATGCTGGCGGGACAGCTTTACGACTGCGGCGACGAAGAACTTTTAACGCAATGGCATAAGGCAAAAGATCTGGTCAGGGATTTTAACCGGACAGATTCCGCCGATTCCCGGGAAAAGGAACGTATTTTAAATGAATTATTAGGCGGAAAGGGAAAAAATCTCTGGATTACCGCTCCTTTCTATGTAGACTACGGAAATAATATTTATTTCGGCAATAATTGCGAAGTAAACATGAACTGCACTTTTTTGGACGACAATCTCATCCAAATCGGCGACAACGCTCTGATTGCTCCTAACGTCCAAATTTATACCGCCTTTCACCCGACAAACGCGATTGACCGCTTCGGCGAACCGAAGGCAGATGGATCCTTTGAATTTTGCAAAACACAGACAGCGCCCGTTATAATCGGCAACAACGTATGGATAGGAGGAGGGGCTATTATTATGCCCGGCGTCACTATCGGAAACAATGTAGTGATCGGCGCCGGCAGCATTGTGACAAAGGACATCCCAAACGATGTGGTTGCTTATGGAAATCCCTGCCGGGTAATGCGGAAAAATCTGTAAATTGCATCATCTTCCGTAACTGCCCATATTTCGCTCCCAGAAGCTGATCGCGCGGTCAATCCATCCTTCCGCCACAGTCCCTTGCCCCAGACCGAAACCATGCCGCAGACCGTTAAACACTTCCACTTCCGCATCCGTACCGTCCTGCTGTATCTGGCTGATATAATTTTCCACGGTGCGGTAATAGGCGATCCCGTCACTGGTGCCCACACACGCGTATGTCGGCGGTTCGTAACCTGTCACTTCCGAAAGCCCCGTATACTGCATGATGACTGCGGCCGGGCGGGGATATGCCTCTTCTCCGAAGGCGGCGGTTCCGTAAGAACCCAGCCACGCGGCCATACGCGCTCCGGCGGAGCCTCCCCATAAGGAATAATCCGTCATATTGATCCCCAACTCTTCCTCGTTCTCATGGAGAAACGCGACCGCTCTTGCCAGATCCTCACATGCGGTCTGCGCGCCGGGACGATAGATCAGCGCGAACGCATTATAACCATTTTGAGACAGTTCCAGCGCCTGCGGAAAGCTGTCGTGCATGGCCGCCACATAGACGAAACCTCCGCCCGCATTCAGGACAGCCGTCCTGGCTCCCGGATCGCCCCGGAAAAAGAACAGCCCTGTATCTTCTTTGTCCGGATCCGCTTCCTTTTCTTCTTCCGTATAGATGTCATAAAATATCTGCTCTCCGGAAGCAGCCTGTTCTCTTAGATAATTGGCTATCTCCACCGTCTTTTCCGGATTCACATTGTTGTACCACATCAGAACAGAATCCAGATCCCGAAGCTCCAGACCTCCGCTGATCCTCAGATCCACAGGAAAGATCAGTCTTCCATAGTCGTCAAAGACGGGATCATTGATCACGTCCGCCACTTTCGTATTTAATGTATATACACTTTCTCCAGCCACAGTTTCATCTCCCAAACGATTCTGACCGCCGTTCTCCGCAAATATCTGTGATAACCACGCGTCATATCCGTCGATCCATCCGCCCTCCGCGCCGAAGCCGTGAGGCATGTCTTCCAGTTCATGAGCTTCCACCTGGACACCTGCTTCCTGAAGCGCCCGGACACATTCTTCAAATTCTCCCACAAAAGGATCTCTGGAGCCGTATACAAAATAAGTGGGCGGCAGATCAGCTTCCCTGAAGCTCTCCACATCTGTAGACGCTACGCTGAGTCTTCCATAAAACGCATAGATCATCCCGCAGGCAGCGGCATCGGCAGAAACCTGATCCAGCTCATCCGGCACATAACCGGCATCCAGGAACGTACCGTCTGTGATCCCGTCAAAATGCAGAAGCATTTCACCGCTCAGGATTCCTCCTGCCGAGAATCCCATGACAGCGATGTCTTTCTCGTCGATTCCGTATTCTTCCGCATGGCTGCGGACAAAGCGGACCGCCCGTGCCAGATCGAGGGCTCCTTCTTCCTGCGTATAAGGACGGAGGCGGTAATCCACCACAAAACTCTGATATCCCAGACTGCTTAAGAGTTCCGCCACCGGAGTCCCTTCATTCTCGTCACTTCGGTACTGGAACGCCCCTCCCGCGCAGATGAGCACTGCCCCTTTTATCTCTGTCCCTTCCGGAACGGGAAATATCCGCACAGCCGGGCGAAAGTCCGGATCGTCCGCATAGCGTCCGTCATTTTCCGTATATTCTGTCTGCGAAGGCATATTCCCCTCTTCCCAGAGATAAAACGTCTGTCTGCTGTGAGCGTCCACAGCGGCGCCCGCAACCGTATCCGAAGCGGCAGCGGTTCCGGCTGCTTCCGATTCCCCGTTCAGGGTATCACGGTCTGCACCGCATGCCGCCAGCCAAACAGTCAGTATCATAATGATCAATAATATCCCGTTTTTTCTCATAATCCTGCACCGCATTCTTATGTCCGACGCATATCAGACCGTTTTTCCGGCTTCATATGCTTCCCTGTATGCAGGGGTACTTTCTACTTCCCCCTTCTGATAGACGCCCTCTCCATAGATTTCCCGTCTTACTTTTGCTCCCGGCAGACAGTCTGTAAAACCTTTCAATGCATCCATCGTCCTGGCCATCGCACGTCTCCCTGCCGCGGCCGTGGCGATCAGATAGACATCCTTGTCCCGCATCTCTGTGTAACGGGACAGCGTCCGGTCGATCATAGTCTTCATCTGTCCGTCCATGGAATAGAAATATACCGGAGTTGCCAGCACCAGAACATCCGCCGCCGCCATTTTCTCCAGAAGGCTTTCCATATCATCCTTCTGCACACACGCGCCCGTTCCCCTGCATCCATAACAGGCTTTGCAATACCCGATCTTCAGTTCCCGCAGATTAACCTTTTCCACTGTATTGCCGGCTTCCCTGGCGCCTTTTTCAAACTGTCCGCATAAAATGTCCGAGTTCCCGTTTTTCCGGGGACTTCCTGAAATAATTAAAACTTTTTTACTCATGTTTTTCCTCCCGTAAAATAAGTCTTCTTTGCTGAAAGGGGCGGATCTCCAACCCTTGTGTTTATTATAGAAAAAATAGAACTGTCGCAGAAGTTTCTTTTAGTTGTCTTGTTTATACCTTTAGGTTTGGATCGATTTAACGTTAAAAATTACAGCGAAAATGGCTGCCGATGCGCAGGGAAATGAAAGAAAGCCCTTGTGGGACATTTGGGAACTCACTTTGACATTATGGACAAGGATTTTCTGCTGGATTACACAGAACGAAAGGGGATTGTCTTTGACGTGGGCGAGGTAAAAAATCGGGATATCGATCATCGGCACCGATTTCGCCGGAGTCAGACGCGGAAAAGAACACACGCAGAAAGACCAGTACTGCGCGGACAAAGGCGTTTTTATCATTGAAAATATGTGTAATTTAAAAGCGCTGACCGGTTCGGAAGACTATATTGTAAATACATACCCTATGAATTACGCAGGTTTGACAGGCCTGCCGTGCAGAGTCATCGCCAAACTGTGATTCTGCGTCTCCGCACCGGCAGGCGCGTTTTCTATCAGACGGTTATCTCGATCTGGTTCCCTTCCAGATCCACGATACAGCTCTCATAATATCCGTCGCCTGTCGTGCGCGGCCCGCTGACAACTTCAAATCCATCAGCTTTCAGCGCCTTCGTCAGTTCGTCGACCAGTTCCCTGCTGCCTACGCTGAAAGCAACGTGTGCGAATCCGGTCCTTGCCAATGCCTTTTCCGCATCATCCATACCGGGTTTATTCATGATCTCCAGCCGAGCGCCGTCATCAAAGGACAGAAAATAAGAGCGGAAATCCGTGTTCCGGTTGTGATATCCGGCGCCGGAAACGGCTCCAAAATATTTTTCAAAGAAATCTCTGGTCTTTTCCAGGTCCTTCACATACATCGCGACATGTTCTATCCTCATAAAATATCCTCCTGCAATCTTGGAAAATCAATATGGTTCTTTTCCTTCGTTGACAACATGAATCTGACAGGATTTCATCGCCTTCAGCGCAGTTCTGTGGCTCTCCGGCGTCACCCCGGCGCAGCACGCCGCATCTACCGCAATCACCATCTCCGGCGCAAAAGCTTTCATTGTCATGGCATTGCTGATCACGCAGATATCCGTACACACACCGACCAGTTCCGCTTCTTCATAACCCGCTTCACTCAGATACCGTCCCAGCTCCATGCTGCCGAACGTATCCTTTTCCACTTTTTTACCCGACTGGTCCGCCGCGTCCTTAAGTTCCGGAATAATCTGCCATCCTTCCGTTCCCCTGATACAGTGGGGAACGGGCAGGTTCTTCCCCTCCTGGGTATCCAGATAATCTTCCCCATGCGTGTCCATGGTGAAGATCAGATCCGTTCCGCTCTCCTGCGCGGACTTTACTTTTGCCGCCACATTCGGCACAATCGCACGGCACTGTTCATTTCCCAGCGCCCCGGTTATGAAATCTACCTGCATGTCGACTACGACCAATGCTTTTTTCATGTATTTCCCCGACCTTTCATGTAATAATACAATTCGCGCTCTGCGCTCATTATAACATGTCCGCTTCGCAGACATGTTGCCTCCGGCGGATGCGCCCGGCTTTCTGCGGCGGGCGCAGAAACCGATATGCGCGGTGGTATAATGAGCGCTCTGCGCTCATTATAACATGTCCGCTTCGCAGACATGTTGCCTCCGGCGGATGCGCCCGGCTTTCTGCGGCGGGCGCAGAAACCGATATGCGCAGTGGTATAATGAGCGCTCTGCGCTCATTATACCACAGAGCGGCTGGTGCGGCGAGGATGTTTTTTGATTCATTTTGACCGGGGAAATATCAGGGAAGCGACAGCGCCCGCCGCCGAAACGGCCACCAGCACCAGGAAGGACATGATGAAGTCGTCCGCGCTCTCCGTTGCCGCCAGGGAGACCGTCTGTCCGGTCGCCACCACGCGGCCGCCGTACGCGTCTGTCAGGCGGCCTGCGGCAGTGCGGGTAAGCAGGGCTCCAGCCCCCTGGGGAAGAAGCATCAACGCCGCCTCCAATGCAGTCGCTCCGATCGTGCGCTGCCAGAATAGCGGAAATAAGAACTGAGCCGCATACAGGGTGCCTCCCGCGAAAAACATGGCCGCCGACGCCGCAGTGACCGAACGGTGCCTGAACAGACTGATATCCACGATAGCCCGCTCCGGATCTCTTGCAGACGGCAGAGCCACAAATACGGCGAGCATCACGATCCCCAGAATTAACGGCACTGCCACAGACGGAGCCGTAAGGCTGTCTCCTTGAGAGACTGCAGTGAATCCAAGCAGCAGCGCGGATATTGCCCCGGCCACAAACAGAAATCCCGGAAGGTCAAAGCGGCGTTTTTTCTCTGTGCGTGCTCCATCCGCGTCCGCGCCGAGCCAACGCGCAGAGAACAGGATTGCAAGAATCCCCACCGGAATATTGATCAGAAACAGCCAGTGCCAGCTGGCTGCAGACAGCACGATACCGCCCAGAACAGGTCCAAGGATCGGTCCCAGCGAAAGAGGAAGCATGACTGTGGACATAATGCCTCCCACCTCCGTGATCCCCCTGTTGCGGGCAATCTCCACCGGCAGCGACGTAAGCAGCGTTATAAGCGCGCCCGCTCCAAAGCCCTGCAGCACACGGCATACCACCAATGCCGGCAGCCCCGGAGAAACAGCGCACAAAAAAGAACCGATCAGGAAGATCACAAGACCCGTCATCCAGCAGCGCCGTCCTCCAAAACGTTCTTCTGCCCATCCCACAACAGGTATCGCCACAGCAAGAGCCAGCAGATAAGCAGTGGAAACCCACTGTACCGCGGCTTCGCTGACCTGAAATATTTCCATCAGAGAAGCGATCCCGATAGAAACAATCGTTGTATCCAGTGAAGGCATCATGGCTCCGGCGATAATCGCCGCCAGTTCGCGGCCCATACCTGATCCCTTCGTTTGCGTTTTTTGTATTGTTTTTGTCATTTTTGGCCATCCCCTTCCTGACAGCCATTATAAACTTTTCTTTTTTCCGGCAGAAGAAACAATCGGTTATCCTGTAAAAACCCTGCCGTTTGGTCTGTTGAAAAAAAACGAAAAAAACCGCAACGAAAAAATCTCCGCTGCGGCTCTTTCCTTATTTATCGTCTTCCCAGATATAAGGCGTAAGCTGATATACATAATAGTTCAGCCAGTTCGTATACAAAGTGTTGGCATGCGCCCTCCACATGAGATCCGGCCGCTTTGTATCGTCTCCGTCCGGAAAATAGTCTCTCGGCATCTGGATATCCAGTCCCTTGCCCAGATCTCTTTTGTATTCGTTCTCCAGCGTCATCCGGTCATACTCCGGATGCCCCATGACGAAAATCTTTTTGCCGCCTTCCGCCATACAGAGAAATACGCCTGCTTCTTCGGACTCTGCCATGATCTTCAGATCGGGGCAATTCGCGATGGCATCCCTCGGGACCGTCGTATGACGGGAATGGGGCGCCACAAAATAATCGTCAAATCCTCGCACCAGCGGCTCCTTCCTGTTCATGACCCGGTGACGGTACAGGCCGAACAGTTTCTGCGGGAGCTGTACCTTCGGAAGACCATAATAATAGTACAGCGCGGCCTGCGCTCCCCAGCAGATATAGAAGGTGGAAGTCACATGAGACTCACACCACGCGAAAATCTCCCTTAATTCGGTCCAGTAGTCCACCTCTTCGAATTCCATCTGTTCCACCGGCGCTCCGGTGATGATCAGTCCGTCAAAACGTTTCTTTCTTATTTCTTCAAAAGTCTGGTAAAATTTATTGAGATGACTCTTGTCTGTATGCTTGGACTCATGATTCGTTACCGTGATAAAGGTCACGTCCACCTGCAGCGGCGTATTGGACAGGCTGCGCAGAAGCTGCAGTTCCGTGTCTTCCTTCAGCGGCATGAGATTCAGAATACCCACCTTCAGAGGACGGATTTCCTGGCTCAGCGCCCGGCTTTCGTCCATGACAAAAATATTCTCTTTCTCCAGTATCTCTTTCGCCGGCAAATCATTCTGAATTCTAATCGGCATTATCTTCACCTCGTCTCACTTTTTATTCCCGCGAGCAGCGAGCCAAGCGGACATGCAGGCATGTCCATTTGGCGACTGCCGCGAGGGTCAAATACCCCGATGCTTGCATCGCCGCTAATTTGATGCCCCGCATGCTTGCATCGGGCTTTTTGACTCTCCCTCATGGATAGATACCGTGACCGTCCAGTATCCTTCTTCCTCACGGATCTCTTGCACAGTGCCTTCCAGATTTGTCAGGCGCTTTTTTGTATTGTTGGACATGGCGACCGCGTCCCGGATCGTATAATAATACATCAGACCGGCCATAGTGGAGGCAGTGTCTTCTTTCAGACGGACCGGATCACCTTCCTGTATTAGCCCAGCCCGCTCCATACGAAATTCCATCTCTCTGTCCATCATAAGCCACCCCTAAAAATTCTTCCAGGCACAATCCCTGTTCCCACATAAGTTTTGCCGCCGGTATCCCCACATACCTCAGATGCCACGGTTCGGAAATGATACCGGTGATGTCTGATTTGCCGGAAGGATAACGGATCACATACCCGTACTCCCAGGCATGCTGCTCTACCCATTTATATTCTTTGGTACTTCGGATCCCTTCGTCCAGATTCTTATACCGGTTGGTCACAAAATCCACGGAAAGGCCCAGCTGATGTTCGCTGGTGCCCGGAACCGCCACTACGGTACCGGCCTCTTTTACTGCCGCAGTATGAGTATAGCCGTCATCTTCCAGACGTTCAATCTTATTCTGAAACAGCGATACCTGATAATTATATGTACGATAGGAAGAAGTGACATTGATGTACAGGCCTTCCTCCCTGGCGTCTTTGACCATCTGGGTAAGCGCTTCCGCCGCCTGAGGATCCAGCTCGTGTCCATTTCCAATATCTGTAAGTTCCAGCTCCAGCTCGTCTTCCAGGATATATTCTTTGTTCAGCAGGCTCAGATAACCGTTTAAAATTGCCTCTTTGGTATCCCCTTCCAGTGAATTCTTAATATCCTGTTTCACCTGTTCTGCAGCCCTGGCCTCTTCCTCTTCCCTTTCCTTGGCGGCTGCAGCCTGTGCCGCTGCCTGCGCTTCTGCTGCCGCCTGCGCCTCTGCCGCTGCCTGCGGGTCAACCGCCGCATTGGGATCAGCTGCTTGTGCCGCCGCGGCTTCTGCCGCTGCCTGGGCTTCCGCCGCTGCCTGCGCCTCCGCTGCTGCCTGCGCTTCTGCCGCTGCCTGCGCCTCCGCTGCTGCCTGCGCCTCCGCTGCCGCCTGCGCTTCCGCCGCCGCCTGCGCCTCCGCTGCCGCCTGCGCTTCCGCTGCCGCCTGCGCTTCCGCTGCCGCCTGCGCTTCTATCGCCGCCTGATCGGCGGCAAATGTATGTAAAGGAGCCGCGCCGAGCATGGATACCATACCCAGCATCAGCCACATTTTCATCAGTCTTTTGTCTTTCCTCATTTTATCCTCTCTATATTTTTCTTCCTTGTCCTGCCATCTGCTGTATCAACAGTAGAAAATACCTCCCCGCCCTCCGCAGCAGCACACATTGCAGATCAGATTTGCAAGGCAAAGTTTACAGCAAATGTCATTGCCCATCACGCTCATGCCGCCGTAAGGAGAGCTCATCTCATCATACCAGCTTCCCCGTCCCTGGAGCTGCTGCAGCAGAGCCTGATATTCCATCCTGTTCGGCTCCAGTTCCACCGCTCTCTTCGCGTGTTCCAGCGCAACCACATTATTGCCCAGACCGTTGTTTGCAATAGCGCTCAGATAATACCACTGCGCTCCTTTCCGGTCCATGCCGGAGAGCACATTCAGCGCTTCATTATAACGGCCTGCCCGGATATAGCTCATCGCCGCGTTAAGGTGGCTGGTATACTCATCGTTCTGTCCGGCGCCGCTTCTCTGATATCCGCCGTAGCCGCCGGCGCTTCCATAACCGCCATAGCCATTGGTACTGCCATAGCCGCTGTACCCCGATTCTTTCTCCTTCATGATCTGGTCATAGGCTGCCTGGACCTGCTTGAATTTCTCCTCCGCTTCCGCCGCGTTTGGGTTATTTACATTGGTGTCCGGATGATATTTCCGGCTAAGTCTTCGATATGCTTTTTTTATCTCCTCGTCCGAAGCGCCTCTTTTCAGCCCCAGAACTTCATATGGATCCGTCATCATGACTCTTTCTCAGTTTCCTTTCTGCGGCATCGTATCTGTCCATATCTGGTCCACACACCCGCATATAAAATATTGCGCAGGATCTCCGCATCTGTCAGGATAGGCAGCATCTCAAACACCCGGGAAGTCTCCGCCATCATCATTTTCAGGATCTGCTGGCAGTCCTCCTCAAAACTATCTTTTTTATATAACTCTGTAAGCGGATTATAACATCCCTTTTTCAAATCGTCCTCGATATCCTCGTAAGCATCCATCAGGTAAATAAATTTTCCAAAGAAAAATCCCATGCGGCGAAGCTTCTCTTCCCACTCGTCGCTGCGGTACACGAACAATTCTGCCATAATCTCTCCGAAAAATCCAGCAGTTTTATCAATATCGTAAACTTTTTTACGTTCCAGTCCGCTCAGTTCTTCCAGCAGCCGTCCGATTTTTTCTGTTTTCTGCCCGTACAGACGCCGGATCTTCGGCATCTTCAGCCCCAGAAGCTTCGCGAAAATCAGTCGGGTAAACTTACGCTCATCCTGCCAGTCATCCAGGCATTTATAATATGTAAGAAGCAGATTCATGTCTGCCGCGTAATCATAACAGGGGTTAGACAGGTAGTGATGCTTCTGCATGGGATGTGCCAGACATCTGCCGCAGCCGGATACTGTCTCCGGCTCATAGAGTCCGCTCAGAAGCAGTGCCAGAAACGTCATATCAAAACTCAGAGTCATCTGTCCCAGCCTGCCGTGACGATTTTTCAGACTGCGGCAAAGCCCGCAGTATGCCGCGCGGTATGTCTCATACTCGCGCACCTTTAATTCCGGCTGATGTACGACGATATATCCAAACATCGGTCAGCTCCTTCTCTGAAATTCATGATGGCACTTGGGACATCTTACCATGATCTTTCCCTTTCCCTTGGGAATCCGGATCTTCTGTTTACATTTGGGGCAAACATAGATACGATGGTATTTCCGCTCATTAGCCAGTTTTTTCTGCTGGTCGAACCAATAACGGAATCTGGCCGTGGCATTCAGATAACGCTGATTTTCCGCATATCTGGCCGCATGGTTTCTGGAAAACATGCGGAAATAGATAAAAATAATGACAATCAGAATGATTGCCGACAGGATGCTGCTCCTCAAAAAGATATTTGCGATCAGAAATATCAGATCCAGGATCAACAAAAAACGGGAGAGCTGGTCCTGGCCGTATCTCCCCTGCATGAAACGGTAAAATTTCTCTCTCATTAAAAAATACTCCTTCTGTGGACTTTCAGAGTAATTTAACCCTCGAATATGAACTCATTATAAACGATACTTGTGAAGATATCATGAAATTTTTATAAATTCCGGCGCCCGGGAAGAGATTATCTCTCTTCCTGGAACAGAGGAGTAGAATAATACCGGTCGCCGCTGTCCGGCAGAACGGTCACAATCGTCTTTCCTTCATACTCCGTCTTCTTCGCATAGGAGATTGCGGCAGATAATGCCGCTCCCGATGTGATCCCCACCAGCATTCCTTCTTTCCTGGCCAGCAGTTTCGCTGCGGAGAACGCCTCTTCTGCTTCAGCCAGATAGATCTCGTCATAGACCGTACGGTCCAGTACCTTCGGGACAAATCCGCCGCCGATTCCCTGAAGTTTATGAGGTCCCGGCTTTCCTCCGGAAAGCACCGGTGAATCTTTCGGCTCCAGCGCTACAATACGTATCTCCGGATTCTGCTTTTTCAGATAGCGCCCCACACCTGTCAGCGTTCCTCCTGTCCCTACTCCCGCAATAAAAAGATCCAGCGTTCCTTCTGTGTCTTTCCAGATCTCCGGTCCGGTCGTCCGATAGTGAGCCATCGCATTGGCAGGATTCTCAAACTGCCCGGGAATAAAGCTTCCGGGTGTCCGCGCCGCCAGTTCCTCCGCTTTCTCGATAGCTCCTGCCATCCCTTTACCGCCGTCGGTCAGCACAAGTTCCGCGCCATAAGCTTTCAGAAGATTTCTTCGCTCTTCGCTCATGGTTTCCGGCATGGTCAGAATCAAACGGTAGCCTCTGGACGCGGCCAGAGAAGCAAGGCCGATACCGGTATTTCCGGAAGTCGGTTCAATGATCACTGCTCCGGGAGCCAGTTTTCCTTCCGCTTCCGCGGCGTCCAGCATGGACCTGGCAGCCCGGTCTTTAATACTGCCCGCAGGATTCAGATATTCCATCTTGCAGAGCACGCGCGCCTTAAGTCCCAGTTCTTTTTCCAGCCGGCATACCTCCACAAGCGGAGTTCCTCCGATCAGTTCTTCCACACTTTTATATACTGCCATTCCGGTCTCTCCTTTCTTCTCTCAAAAATCTTTGTACTTGCTTTATCTTCGCTTCCGCGTCCTCTCTGCCCAGATTATACAGGGATCTCACCTTATCCGGCCGCTTCTCCATCCTGCCGATCCCCAGATCCCGGCTCGGACGCAGGATCAGAATCTGCCCCTGCTTTTCCAGTTCCTCCAGCTCTTCCAGAGTCTGATTGTATCTGCGGTACCGGCTCTGCATCGCCCGTACAAACGCCGGATATTCTTTATATACGATCTTCACAGCATTCATCCGGGACGCTTTTTTACGGTATTCTTCCGGCCGGGTCAGCACTACGATATTTTTCTCATACCCCATCTTCCGGAATGCCTGCACCGGGATGCTGTCCGCCACCCCTCCATCCAGATATCTCTTCCCTCCGATCTGCACCGGATGGGATACCAGCGGCATAGACGCGGAAGCCTGCATCCAGGAAATATCTTTCATATTATCCAGGTGGACATATTCCGCCCTCCCTGTGAGAAGATTGGTCGCAACCACATAAAACTTTGTTTTCGACTTTTCGAACGCATCGTAATCAAATACATCCAGTTTTTCAGGAATGTCATGGTAGCAAAACTGCGTGCCCACCAGATCTCCCGTTGTAAGAAGGGAACGGAAACTCATAAATCTGGGGTCACGCATATATTTCAGATAATACCGGATACTGCGCCCATGCTGTCCGGACACAAAGGAGCATCCGTGGATGGCTCCCGCGGACACTCCGATCACTCCGTCAAATGTCAGATCATGTTCCATAAATACGTCCAGTACGCCGGCTGTATAGATGCCTCTCATGGCTCCGCCTTCCAGTACAAGACCTTTTTTCATATCATCCACCGTCCTTAGATTCTGTCGATCTCCATGTTCTTTAGATGATACACCAAAATCGTTCCTTTTTCCACTGTAATTTTCAGGGGAAGACATTCTTTCTCCGGATAGAAACGGGTGGACAGCACCGTCTCCCCGTCGTTTATATAGATCTCCGCCGCGGAACTGTCCAGGAAGATCCGGATGTTGAACAGTTTTCCGATCTTCGCTCTTCTCAGCTTTCTGCCCCTGCCGGATTCATCCTTAAAGGACAGCAGGATAACCCCGCTTTCTTTTTCATAGTTCAGGCGCAGACCGCCTGCTTCCAGATTCAGGTCTGCGGCAGCATCCCTCATGGAAGCAATCACTTCCAGGCCTTCCGATCTGTTCCATTCCAGGTTCGCGCGCTCCCGGTACAGTTCTTCTTCTGCACGCAGCTTTTCCATCTCGCAGACCGGTCGCTGCAGTATGGCCTTTCGTTCTTTATCCCAGATCAGTTCTCTGGGAATCGTCAGACAGTGCTGCCATCCTCTCCTGACTGTGGGCAGATTGTCATAATCACATTCAATCATGCCCATCCAGCCGATCAGGATCCTCCGGCCCCGGTCATCCTCAAAAGTCTGGGGGGCATAGAAATCGAATCCCATATCCCACTCATGAAAATCTTCCAGCACATACCCGTCTGTTTCCCTGAAATCTCCGTTCAGGACGCACCATCCCGACTGATACCGGTTCTGAAAACGGTATGTCTCCGCCTCCAGCCCCTGCGGGGAGAAAGACAGGATTCTCTGTCTACCCAGTGAAAACAGATCCGGACATTCCCACATGTATGCCTTCAGGGATTCTTTTCGAAGGACATTGATACGGGTCCAGGAGCGCCCGTTCTCTGAGGAAAATACCAGAACGCAGCCCCTGTCGCTGTCGTCCCGCGCGCCCTGCACCATATAACAGACGCCGTCTTCTTTCCAGACTTTCGGATCTCTCACATGGCAGCTCATGTCACTCCCGTAATCCTCATTTGTCATGAGAAGCTCTTTTCCCTCCGGGGTTCGGCCGTCTTCTGTCACCGTAAGAATAGTGTTGGCTTCTCTTCCTGCATGGATATAATCGTAGTCGCCGTCCTTCTTTACGTTTCCGGTATAATAGATATAAAGCTTCCCGTCTTCCGCCAGAGCGCAGCCGGAGTAGACGCCGCATCTGTCCCATACCGTATCCGGCGCCAGAAACGCGCCTGTATAACGCCAGCGGATCAGATCCGGGCTTTCATAATGTCCCCAGAACTTTTCCCCTCCCTCCGGATCAAACGGAGAATACTGAAAATATACGTGATAGATGCCGTCTTTCTGGCTCAGTCCGTTGGGATCGTTCAGCCAGCCGGCCGGAGGCATCAGATGATGCCCGAGCCTCCAGCCGTCCTGACGGCTCTCTTCCTGCGCGCGGTCCTCAGCTGCCTTTACCCGTTCCTGCCATCCGTGCATTTTGTCCGTCATAGATACCTCCTCCTGCTATGATATCCTGATGACCGGTTCTCCGTAACCGATCTCCCCGGTCTTCTCACATGCCACGTTCTCATAGTCAGCAGAATTTGTCACAAGCACCGGAGTGGTCAGATCGTACCCTTTTTCCCGGATAGACTCCATATCAAATTCCATCAGCGGCGTGCCTCTGGACACATGCTGACCTTCCTTCACAAGAGCTTTATAGGGCTCGCCCTTCAGCTCTACTGTGTTGATGCCGATATGGATCAGTACTTCCACTCCGTCGTCGGAGGTCAGAGCCAGCGCATGAAGCGTGTCAAATACCATCGTGACCGTACCGTCAAACGGCGCTTTTACGAGGCCTTCCGACGGAATCACCGCCATGCCTTTCCCCAGCGCACCGGACGCAAAGGTCGGATCCTTCACCTCTTCCAGAGAGATTGCGGTTCCTTTCAGCGGACTGTATATTTCCGACGCCTCTTTTTTCTGCGCCTGTTCCTCCTTTGCCGGTCTTTGCGCGGAAGCTGTTTTTTCCTTTGCCGGCTCTTCCTTGAAAAGAGTCCAGGAGAATGCGAACGCTACCGCCGTAGCTACGACCATCACCAGCGCGTACTGCAAGGTATAGTTTGTAGTGATCAGAAATCCGAAGATTCCGGTGATTCCATAAGCGGATGCTCCGATATGGAACAGTCCGGCCACCAGGCCGCCGCACGCGCCGCCGATACAGCCTGCGATAAACGGTTTCATGTAACGCACATTAACGCCGAAGATCGCCGGTTCTGTGATTCCCATATAAGAGGACAGCGCAGCCGGAAGCGCCACTGATTTGGTCTTTGCATTATGACTCTTCAGAGCCACCGCCAGGCAGGCAGCTCCCTGCGCCACATTGGCAGCCGTCGCGATCGGCATCCAGGTATTGGACCCGATGGAGCTTAAAAGACCTGCTTCAATGGCGTTATACATGTGGTGTACGCCTGCCACCACAGTCGGCGCGTAAAGCGCGCCCACAATCGCGCCGCCGATACCGAAGGGAAGCGTAATCAGCGCCTGGGCACCGTTCAGAACCCAGTTTTCGATGGTCGAGAAGATCGGCCCGATGATCGTCAGCGTCACATACCCGGTCACCATCACCGTCACCAGAGGGGTCACAAACAGGTCGATAATCTCCGGCACAATCTTGTGCAGCTTTTTCTCAATCATAGACATGAGCCATACGGCGATCACTACCGGGATCACGTGGCCCTGGTATCCCACTAGGTTTACATCATACAGTCCGAACCAGACGGATGCCTTCGGGATATCCGCCGCGTTCATGCCGGCTACCGACCAGGCGTTCAGAAGATCGGTATGAATCATAATCATACCGATGACCGCTCCCAGGAACTGGTTTCCTCCGAATACCTTCGCCGCGCTGATGGCGATCAGGATTGGCAGGAATGTAAACGCCGCGTTGCTGAACAGATGGAAGATCACATAGGTTCCGGACTCTGCCATCTGGGGCCAGACATTGCAGAGGCCCTCCAGAAGCCCCATCAGAAGACCGCTGGCCACAATTGCCGGTATGATCGGCACAAAAATATCTCCCAGCGTCTTGATCGCGCGTTTGAAGACATTCTGTTTCGCGTTGGCCGCCTGTTTTACCTCTTCTTTTGACGAACCTTCAATGCCCGCGATTTTGATGAACTCGTCGTAAACCTTATTGACCGTACCGGTTCCCAGAATAATCTGCATCTGACCGGAAGCGAAAAAGACCCCCTGTACGCCGTCGATCTCTTCCACCTTTTCCTTGTCGCATTTGTCGTTGTCGCCAATCACCAGACGAAGTCTGGTCGCGCAGTGCGCGGCGGAAACCAGGTTCGACTTCCCTCCGATCCCGTCGTAAATTTCCCGCGCCGTCTTTTGGTAATCCATAATACTTCCCCTCCTTGCGATTTTATGAAAACGATATCATTGATTAAACGTATTAATTTCAATGATATTTTGTTTTGATAATTTAATTTTATGATATCGTTTTCAGTTTCTGAAAACATTATAAATCGAAAATTACCGACTGTAAATCGGGAAAAGGACTAAATATCCTCTTGTGTTTTTGTGGAAATATCACAAGAAATTATCTTCCTCAAAGCAGGATAGAGCCTCTCTGGACGATTTCATAACCCAGCATCATCTTTTTATCCGGCAGATCCGGATTTTTCAGTTTTTCCAGAAGAATTTTCGCGCCCTCTCTTCCTGAGGTCTGATAATAATAATGCGCGGTCGTGAGAGGCGGATTCATCATCTCGGACATGCGGGTGTCTCCGATGCCCGCGATTGACACATCCTCCGGAATGCGCTTCCCGATCTCTCTCAGATATTTCATCGCCCCGATAGCGATGGTATCTGTGACGCAGAACAGAGCGTCCGTATCCGGAGCCTGCTCCATTAATGTCCTGGCGTTTTCATATCCTGATTCCAGTGTAAATTCTCCCTGGAGAACCCTTTTATCCTCCACCGGCAGGCCCGCTTCCGAAAGAGCATCGCAGAATCCCCGATACCTCTCCTTTCCCACTGCCTTGTCCCTGGCCGGCACACCGAGGAAACCGATTTTCTTATGTTTACCCGCCGCAAGGATCGCAGCCATCTCTCTGGCGGCATGATAGTCGTCATGATAAACGCAGGAGATATAAGACTCCTGCTGCCCCAGCAGCACCACCGGCACCTGCAGAGACTTCAGGAGTTTTTCATGTTCTTTATTCATCATAGTACCGATAAAGATGATCCCGTCCACCCGGTTCTGGTCAAAAATTTTCAGATAACGCAGCTCCTGCTCCTGATTGTTCCCGGTATTACCCAGCAGAAGCTCATATCCGGCTTCCGAAAGCTCTTCGCTGATGCCGGCCACCACCCGGCTGATGGACTCCGAATTGATCTTCGGAATCACCACGCCGACCACCTTCGTCCTCTTTGTCCGCATGGTCTGCGCATGGGCGGAGGGGACATATCCGGTCTCCTGGATCGCTTTTTTGATCCGTTCCTTTTTTTCTTCGCTTACATATCCGCCGTTCATATAGCGGGAAACCGCGGACACAGACACATCCGCCATTTTTGCCACATCACTGATCGTCATTGCGAGATCCTCCGATAACATTCCGGCCTGCGATCCCTGAAAAGTCCCCAGGACATCCGGTTTTCTGCCATTTCATCCAAATCAAAAGAAGCGGTAAGCACTTCCTCCCGGTCTCTGGACGCGCTGCATACCAGTTCTCCGGTCCCGTCCGTGATAAAAGAAGAACCGTAAAAAGTCAGGGAAGAACTCTGTCCTCCATTTTGTTCGCATGGCAGCACTTCTTCCGCGCCGATCCGGTTGGCCGCCGCCACCGGCATGAGATTTGCCGCCGCATGTCCCTGCATGCAGCGTCTCCAGTGTGGCATGCTGTCGCATTCCAGGATCGGCTCGCTGCCGATGGCCGTAGGATACAGCAGTATCTCCGCCCCGTTCACCGCCAGGCACCGCGCCGTCTCCGGAAACCACTGATCCCAGCAGATCCCCACGCCAATCTTTCCAAATCGGGTATCCCACACGCGGAATCCGCTGTCTCCCGGTGAAAAATAGAATTTTTCCTGGTAAAAATGGTCGTCCGGAATATGGGTCTTTCGGTAGACTCCCAGAATCTCTCCGTCCGCGTCGATCACCGCGGCACTGTTATACAGGCGGGTGTTATCCTGCTCATAAAAACTGACCGGGATCACCGCCTCCAGTTCTTTCGCCACCCGGCGGAAATGACGCACCGCGTCATTTTCCTCCACAGGCTTCGCGTAATGATAATACTCATAGCGTCTTTCCTGACAGAAATACGGACGCTCGAACAATTCCGGCAGAAGAATCACTCCCGCCCCCGCTTCTGCCGCCTGACGGACAAGCGCGTCTGCTTTTTCTATATTCTCTGCCGCATCAGGCACGCAGCGCATCTGCACTGCTCCGATGGTCACCTTTCTCATATGCTCCGCCTCCTGTATGGTATTTGCTGGGTAATGCAGTGAATGTTGCCTCCTCCCACCAGCACCGCCCGGGCCGGGACCGGATATACTGTCCGCCCCGGGAAAAGGCCTTTCAAAATATCAACGGCCTTTCTGTCGTTTGCGTCCCCGAACTGGGGAACAACCACTCCATGGTTGGATATATAGAAATTCACATAGCTGGCGGCAAGTCTCTCGCCCGCCTCCCGCATATCTTCCCCTTCTTCAAAAGAAAAGCCTGCAAGCTCCTGTTCCGTGATGCGCACCGGGTTTTCCGGAATCGGCAGAAGATGCACCTTCAGTTCCCTGCCTGCCGCGTCTCTCTGGCTTCTCAGCGCCTCCAGAGACGCCCGGCTCAGCCCGTACTGAGGATCTTCTTTATCCTCCGTCCATGCCAGAACCACTTCCCCCGGACGGACGAACGCGCAGATGTTATCCACATGCTCGTTGGTTTCATCCTGATAAATCCCCCGGGGAATCCACAAGATTTTCTTCGCTCCCAGGTATGCCTTCAGTTCTTCTTCAATCTGTTCCTTCGACATCCGCGGATTGCGGCCGGCGCTCAAAAGACATGCTTCCGTGACAAGCACCGTTCCCTCTCCGTCCGAATGGATCGATCCTCCCTCCAGCACAAAATGCTGCGCATCGTAGCAGTCCAGGTCCAGCGCGCGGCAGATCTCTCCTGCCGCCCGGTTATCCTGTTCCCACCGGGCATACAGACCGTCGTACGTTCCTCCCCAGGCGTTGAACTGCCAGTCCACGCCCCGGACGTCTCCCGCCGCGTTCACCACGCAGGTCGGTCCCACATCCCGGGCCCACGCGTCGTCTGTAGGGATCTCCAGCACTTCTATCCTGTCATCTTCTGCAAAGCATGCTCTCACCGCGTCCGCGTGTTCCCGGCCCGCCAGCATCCACACTTTTTCACTCTTCGCTATGATCCGGGCGATCCGGGCAAACACCGCCTGTGCTTCTTTCGCCCCGTCGGGCCAGGAACCGGGTCTCACCGGCCAGATCATCACGCATCCCTCATGGGGCTCCCACTCTGCCGGCATCCGGTATCCGTCTGCGGCGGGTGTCCCTGTCAGTCTGTTCATCGATTGCTCCTCCCTGTCAGGAAAGTCTGCATTTAAAATCGTCATATCCGAAGGACCGGATCACCCGGCAGTCTCCGCCGGCTGAAAGCACCGCTATGTGCGGCAGCCCGATCCCGTTGAATGTATTGTTCTTGACCATGGAATAGATCGCCATATCTTCAAAACAGAGGCGGTCTCCCGGCCCGATCTCCCGGTCAAAAGAATAATCGCCGATCACATCCCCCGCCAGGCAGGTGCAGGAAGACAGGCGGTAGGTATATGCCTTCTCACCCGGCTTTCCGCTGTCTTTCAAAGGCGGGCGGTAGGGCATTTCCAGCACATCCGGCATATGGCAGGCCGCCGACGCGTCCAGGATCAGCGTCCGGATTCCATTGTCCACCACATCCAGCACTTCCGTCACCAGATATCCTGCGTTCAGCGCCACCGCCTCTCCGGGTTCCAGATACACTTCTACGCCATAGGTATCCTTCACACGGCGGACACAGCGGATCAGCAGCTCCACATCATAATCTTCTCTTGTGATATGATGCCCTCCGCCCATGTTCAGCCATTTCATCTGTCCGATATAATCTCCGAATTTTTCTTCTGCCGCACGCAGGGTACGCTCCAGATCATCGGAATTCTGTTCGCACAGGGTATGGAAGTGCAGTCCTTCCACTCCCTCCAGTGCATCCGGGTCTTCCAGAAGCGCCTTCTTAAAATTCTCCGGAGTCACGCCCAGACGGGAGCCCGGCGCGCAGGGATCATAGATGGCATGATCGCCCTGCGTGGAGCACTCCGGATTGATCCGAAGCCCGATGCTGGTCCTGCCCAGGCACCGGTCCCGGTATTTTTTCAACTGGGAAAAGGAATTGAAGATCACATGATCGCAGACAGAGACAATCTCGTCCATCTCCTGCTCCCGGTAGCCGGGCGAAAATACATGATTCTCCTTTCCCATCTCTTCCCTGCCAAGTCTTGCCTCGTAAAGGCCGCTGGCCGTTGTCCCCGCCAGGTACTGTCCGATCAGCGGGTACTCATAAAACATGGAAAAAGCTTTCTGCGCCAGCAGGATCCGGCACCCCGCCTCCTCCTGCACTTTCTTCAGCAGTTCCAGATTCCGGATCAGCTTCGCCTCATCCACCACATAGCAGGGCGTCGGTACATCCTGAATCCTCATATCAGTCCACCAGAACCGGGTTCTCTTCCACAACCCACGGCAGTCCCCAGCGGTTCAGCGCTTCCATATAAGGATCCGGATCAAATTCGTCTGTGGTGAAAACCCCCGGCTTCTGCCATTGGCCGTTCACCACCAGCATGGCGCCGATCATGGCGGGCACGCCCGTCGTATAGGAAATCGCCTGGGATCCCACTTCTTTGTAGCACTCCTGATGATCACATACGTTATAAATATAAAGGCTCTTTTCCTTTCCGTCCTTCACTCCGGTGAAGATGCAGCCGATATTGGTCTTACCCACCGTTCTGGGCCCCAGGGAAGCCGGATCCGGCAGAAGGGCCTTCAGGAACTGGATCGGTACGATCTCCTGCCCCTGGAACTCGATCGGGGTCGTGGAGAGCATTCCCACGTTTTCCAGACATTTCATATGGGTCAGATAGCTCTGTCCGAAAGTCATGAAGAAACGGATTCTCTTTACACCCGGGATATTCTTCGCCAGCGCCTCGATTTCCTCATGATGAAGCAGATACATATCCTTTTTGCCTACGCCTTTGAAGTCATATTCTCTCTTGATGCTCATGGGTTCGATCTCCACCCATTTTCCATCTTCCCAGTAAGATCCCGGAGCGGACACCTCGCGCAGGTTGATCTCCGGATTAAAGTTGGTGGCAAACGGATAACCATGATCTCCTCCGTTGCAGTCCAGAATATCGATGGTATGAATCTCGTCAAAATAGTGTTTCTGCGCATACGCAGCAAAGACACTGGTCACGCCCGGATCAAAACCGCTGCCCAGAAGCGCCGTAAGCCCGGCATCTTTAAAGCGGTCCTCATAAGCCCACTGCCAGGAATAATCAAAGAGTGCCGTGAAGCCCAGGCGTTTGCACCTCTCTTCATACACCTTGCGCCATTCCGGGTCATCCGTATTCTCTGCTTCATAGTTTGCCGTATCGATATAATGTACTCCTGCCGCCAGACATGCATCCATGATCGTCAGATCCTGATAAGGCAGCGCCACATTCAGCACTGCGTCCGGCGCATAGGAACGAATCAGCGCCGTAAGTTCCTCCACATGATCCGCGTCCACCTGCGCCGTGGTAATCTTCGTCTTTGTTGTGGGCTGCAGTTTTTCCTTCAGAGCATCGCACTTGGAAACTGTGCGGCTCGCAATCATAATCTCATCAAACACCTCGCTGTTCTGACAGCATTTGTGGATCGCCACGGAAGCCACGCCTCCGCATCCGATAATCATCAGTCTGCTCATATTTTATCTTCCTCCTCTTCCAGTAAATCTTCTACATATTTCGGCAGCATAAACGCGCCCGTATGCAGATTTGTTGTGTAATACCATGTCCTGATTCCCCGTTTATTCCAACGCTCCGGATCAAAATCCGTCAGCGGATGGTATTTTTTGGACGCAAAGCCAAACATCCAGTATCCGGCCGGGCAGGTGGGAATACTCGCCTGATATACGCGGCTGATCGGAAAACTCCGGTACACTTTCCGGTGCATAGCCCGGAAAGCGATCTCATCCTCATCATAAAACGGACTGCCGTGCTGATAAACCATGATTCCGTCTTCCTTCAGCGCGCGGTAGCAGCTGCCGTAAAACTCTTTGGTAAACAATCCTTCTGTATGTCCGAAAGGATCCGTAGAATCGTTGATGATCAGATCATATTCATTCCGGCGGTTGCGCAGGAACCGCAGCCCGTCCGCATTGGTGATCTTTACCCTGGGGTCGTCAAATCCTTTAGCCGTCTCCGGGAAAAATTCCCGGCTGACCTGGATGAACATCTCGTCGGGTTCTACCACATCGATCGAAACGATCTCAGGATACTCAATGCAGGTTCTGGCCACGCCGCCGTCTCCTCCGCCGATGATCAATACCTTTTTCACATCCGGATGCACTGCCATGGGCACATGCACCACCATTTCGTTGTAGATAAATTCATCCGCTTCCGAAAAGATAATCTCGCCGTCCAGTACGATCATCTTCCCGAACTCCTGGGACTGAAACACATCGATCCGCTGATATTCGCTCTGTGCGCTGAAAAGCTGCTTATCCACCCGGATACTCGTCTTCACATTGTCCGTGTCCATCTGAGAAAACCAGATATCCATTTCCGTCACCTCCCTTATCCTATACAATCACATTTAATAACTGTACCGAAGGATCCTGCGTTCCCTGAAGAGAACATCCTTTTTCCTTCGCGTACAATATGTATTCAATAATCTCGCCGGTGATCCGTTCTCCCGGCGTCAGGATCGGAATACCCGGCGGGTAGCACATGACCAGCTCCGCGCAGATCGCGCCGGCTGTCTCACGGATCGGTATCTGCCTCTTATCCGCGTAAAATGCTTCCTGGGGAGTGCAGACCACTTCCGGCTGGATAAAATCCCCGCAGTACAAAGTACTGGAATCTTTCTCATAGGAACGTCCGATATCTTCTAGCGCCCCTACCAGGCGCTCAATATCCTGGATACGGTCTCCGATGGAAATATATGCCAGAATGTTGCCGATATCCCCAAATTCGATCTGGATATCGTATTCGTCTCTCAGGATATCGTATACTTCGATGCCGGTCAGGCCGATCCCCTGGGTATAGACGGACAGCTTCGTCACATCATAGTCATAAACGCTGTCCCCGTCCACCAGGTCCTTTCCGTACGCATAGTACCCGCCGATCTCATTGATTTCATTTCTGGCGTACTCCGCCATCCGCACTACTTTCGCAAAGGATTCCTTTCCGCGCAGCGCCAGATTTCTCCTGGAAATATCCAGGCTGGACAGCAGCAGATACGACGCGCTGGTAGTCTGGGTCAGGTTGATGATCTGACGTACATACCCCGCGTCCATATCCGGACCACACAGGAGGATCGAACTCTGGGTCAGGCTTCCGCCGGATTTGTGCATGGAGACCGCCGCCAGATCCGCCCCTGCCGCCATGCCGGAAACAGGCAGGTTTTCTCCAAAATACAGATGGGTGCCGTGCGCTTCGTCCACCAGCACCTTCATCCCCCGTTCATGGGCCATCTCCGTGATCTTTTTCAGATTGGAACAGATCCCGTAATAGGTTGGATTATTGATGAACACCGCCTTCGCGTCCGGATTTGCATCCATCACCCTGCGCATCTCTTCTACCTCTACCCCCAGAGCAATGCCGATCCTGGGATTCACCTTCGCCTCCACATAGACCGGAACCGCGCCGCACAGCACCAGAGCGTTGATCACGCTTTTATGTATATTTCTGGGCAGGATGATCTTATCCCCCGCCTTGCACACGGACAGAATCATGCTCTGCACCGAACTGGTAGTCCCATTCACCATCAGGAACGCATGGGCCGCGCCGAACGCATCTGCGGTCAGTTCCTCCGCCCTGCGGATCACTGATACCGGATGTCCCAGATTGTCCAGAGGTTTCATGGAATTCACATCCAGGCTGACGCACTTCTCTCCCAGAAGTTCCACCAGTTCCGGATTCCCCCTGCCTCTTTTATGTCCCGGCACGTCGAAGGGCACTACCCTTCTTCTCCGGAATTTTTCCAGCGCCTCGTAGATCGGGGCGGATTTCTGATCGTTCAAATTCATCTGCATTCCCTCTGTCTTTTTCGTACAAAAAAAGGAAACCTGCGGACAACAGTCCACTTGCTTCCCCTGTCAAAGATCTCTCATATCTTTCGTTTTTAATCTTTCCAGAGTATCTACATGCTACTCTTATTGACCGTTTCACAAGATGACGTGCCATCGCACTGATTATAAAGTAATCAACTTATAAAATTTGAGCTTTTAACTCCATCAATAATGCGGCTTGCAAAACATACTCTGTTTTACTCACTATTTGTGATCATAACACAAAATGTACGGAACTGTCAATACAGCCCGCACATTCCTTTTCCGTATCAGCAACAGTTCAGGACAGTATATCTTCTTGCCCGGCCAGAGCCGGACAAGAAGATACGACAATCATCTCAGGCTTTCAGCCTGCGGTATTTGCTTTCCAGCACAGACTCCAGAGTTTCTCCCGGCTCAAAACATACGATCAAAGATCCTTTTTCTGTATCCGTCTTCAAACCGCAGCAGAGAACTCCCGGCTCTCCTGAGGAGAAGTCCCTGTCGATTTTTCCAAAGCACCGGAATATCTCGTCCCGGGTCCCCAGCCGGTATCCCTGTACCTGTTTCATATCGCAGAGGAACCTTCTTTTCCGGCTGCTCTTTCCGTAGATCACAGAGATCTCCAGCGTACCGTCCATATAAATCGTCTCATATTCTACCAGGCCTCCGCCGAACAACACTCCTGCGATACGGTCTCTCAGACTGTTCTTCGCAGTTTTTCCGGCCTGTACCGCGTACTCAGTATAATTCTCGTCCATACCTTATCCCTTACAGTTATAGTCGCTTCATAAGCACCCATTCGTCGATCCCCTCTCGGATCAGATCCTGGATCAGGACGACAGGTTTAAAGCCTTTGCGCTGATAAAGCGCTTTCGCTCTCGGGTTGAAGTGAGATACGCAGATGAAACATTTGTCAAAACCCGTCTGCTCGCAAATCTTCTGAAAGACATCGATCAGACGGCTTCCAATCGCCTGTTTTCGGTAACCGTCCTTCACACCCAGCAGGGCAAGATAAGGGAATTCGCCAAACATTCCTTTCAGCTCATAGACCATGACGCCTACAATCTCACCCGAAGCGGTCCTGGCAGCGATCACATGGCCCGCATCCAGAGGGTCATACAACATCTCTTTCAGAAACTCTGTACCTTTAAAGTAGCGGTCATAAAGAGTGCTGTTTTCAAACACCTTTGCACATTCATCCCGCATGTCCGGCGTAGCCTGCACAAAACGGACATTTCGTTCGTATTTCAGCGACATTCCCATTTCCTCCACAGATGATTACAGAATCTCCTTAATCCATCCTTCCGGTGCTTCGATGCGGCCCATCTGGATACCGGTCAGGGTATCGTACAGTTTCTTGGTAACCGGTCCCATATCCTCCATGCCGCTGGGCAGGCAGATCTCTTCGTCATGATCCACAATCTTTCCTACCGGAGAGATCACGGCAGCGGTTCCGCACAGACCGCATTCCGCGAAATCTTTCAGCTCTTCTTTCGCGATCGGGCGTTCTTCCACTTCCAGACCCAGGTAATCTTTTGCCACCGCCATCAGAGAGCGGCGGGTAATAGATGGAAGGATGCTGTTGGACTTAGGCGTCACGACTTTTCCCTCCTTCGTGACAAAGATAAAGTTCGCTCCTCCGGTCTCCTCCACATATTTTCTGGACGCCGGATCCAGGTACATATTCTCATCATAGCCCTTGTTATGCGCGTCTACAATATTATGAAGGCTCATAGCATAGTTCAGGCCGGCTTTAATATCTCCGGTTCCATGAGGAGCCGCGCGGTCCACATCCGACACACGGATCGTGATCGGTTTTACGCCGCCCTTAAAGTACGGCCCCACCGGAGTCGTAAACACGCGGAACTGATATTCGTTCGCCGGTTTCACGCCGATGATCGAATCAATTCCGAACATGAACGGGCGGATATACAGCGTCGCCCCGCTTCCGTAAGGAGGAACATACGCCGCGTTTGCCTTTACGGTCTGCACGACAGCGTCTACAAATTTATCCTGCGGATATACCGGCATCTCCAGCCGTCTGCAGGAATCTTCCATACGCTGCGCGTTCAGATCCGGACGAAATGTAACAATCCTGCCGTCTTCCGTCGTATAAGCTTTCATTCCTTCAAAACAGGTCTGCGCGTACTGAAGCACGCACGCGCACTCGCTCATGGTGATCATCGGGTCGTCGATCAGAGCGCCCTCATCCCATGCTCCGTTTTTGTAATTGGCGACAAATCTCTTGTCTGTATCTACATAATTAAAACCGAGACTGCCCCAGTCAATGTTCTTTTTTTCCATCCTGACTGCTTCCTTTCCCATTGCATTTTTGTGTCTGCGATGACTTATTTTGTTTCATCATACGCCTTTCCCAAAAATGTGTCAAGATCTCCTGGTTTTCTCGTAATCTTTCAAGGAAGCGACCGCTTCGGACGCAAGCGGCAGGATTGCCGCCATGTTGAATACTGTCATCAGTCCGACGCCCAAATCTCCCAGATCCCATACAAACGTATATGCCGCCAGCCCGCCGATAAACAGCATCGCCAGCGCAAAAACTTTGTAAGCGGTCTGCGTACTCCACCGATCTCCGAACAGGTACGTCACATTGGGTCTGGCATAAAAGAGAATCCCAACAAACGTTGAAAAACTGAACAGCCAGAGAATCAGCGCGATGAAGATGACTCCCGCCTCTCCCAGGTGATAGCTCATGGCCGTCTGAAGAAGATCCATCCCCTCCAGCCCGGCGGTCAGTTCTTCCGGCGCCAGAAGCATGATCATCGCCGTGCAGCTGCAGATCAGAATCGTATCGATAAATACGCCCAGCGCCTGCAGAAGCCCTTCTTTCGCCGGATGGCTGATGTCTGCAGCTGCCGCTGCGCAGGGTGCAGATCCGGAACCCGCTTCATTGGAAAACAGCCCCCGCTTGACGCCGTTCATGATCACGGCTCCCAGGCCGCCCGCCGCCACCTGGCGGATACCAAACGCTTCCGAAAATATCCGCTGAAAAACCGACGGAAGCATGCCGGCATTTTTTACAATGATAAACGCCGTGATCAGCAGATAAAAAACAGCCATGACCGGAACCATAATATCCAGCACTCTTACCGTGGCATTCTTCTTCAGTACAATCACAGCCGCCACTGCCACCAGTATGACCGTTGTGTAAATCGGCGGAATCTGAAATGCGTTCTCAAACGCAGACGAGACGGAGTTCCCGATCACCTGGCTGATGCCGCCCCAGCAGATCAGTCCGGACAGAGCAAACAGAACCGCGATCACCGGCTTTCTTCTATGCTCTTTTTTTCTGTTAAAAAAACGGTCGATATAGTACGCCGGCCCGCCTCTCCATCCGCCGTAAAGCGGATCCTTTTCCTTATAGAGCTGAGCCAGTGTGGCCTCCACGAAAGCAGTGGAAGATCCCACCAGCGCCGTCACCCACATCCAGAAAACGGCCCCTGCTCCTCCCGCAGAGATTGCGGCCACCACTCCGACCAGATTGCCCATACCCACCCGGGTCGCGGTGGAAACGATCAGCGCCTGGACCCCCGATATGGCGCCGTCCTGCGATACGTTTTTCTTTTCCGCAGCAATCCTCAGCATTTCCGGAAACATCCGGACCGGAAGCGCCCGCGTCCGTATTGTAAAATAAATTCCGGACGGGATCAGAATGATCACCAGCAGGGAAATCCCCAGACTGCTTCCTCCGGGCAGCGGAACCGTGATCAGATCTCCCCACAATACATTGTATACTGCGTGAAAAACAGCCATGGCAAAATCTCCCAGCGCACTCAGTATATCCATAACTTTTACCCTCTCTTCCCGTTATCTGTTTTCTGCAATTTTATCTCCGCCGCCCCGGCCGGGCGGCTGTACTTGCATTCTCCCTCTCTGTAGTATATATTAGAAAACAAAATCTGTAAAATTGATAAAAAGGATAATCAACATCTATTTTATCGATGCAAGGAGAACAATCATGGATATGAAAAATCTTGCCGCCTTTGTCCAGGTGGCAGAATTGCACAGTTTCACAAAAGCGGCGGCAAAACTGGGTTTTTCCCAGTCCACCATATCATTTCAGATCCGGCAGCTGGAAGCCGAACTGGATACGCGCCTGTTCGACCGCATCAACCACACGGTCGTTCTGACGGAAAAAGGAAAGGAAGTTCTCGGATATGCTTACCAGATCCTGCAGCTCACCCAAAAGATGACCGCAAACATGCAGGCCCCGCAGAATGTATCCGGCCATATCCGGCTTGCCATGGCAGACTCCTTATGCACTTCCCTTCTGTCCGAGAATTTCTGCGGCTTCCGGGAACAATATCCCGGCATCTCGTTGAAAATTACCGCTGCCGGCACAGAAGAAATGTTCCGCCTCCTCAATCAGAACGAAACGGACCTGGTCCTGACTCTGGACAGCCATATTTATAACACGGAATATGTCATCGCAAAAGAAGAAAAAGTCCGCATGCATTTTGTGGCAGGCAAAGATTTTCTTCCGGCTGCGCAGAGTCCCTGGTCCATCCGGGATTTGATACATTTGCCATTTATTCTGACAGAAAAAGGGATGAGCTACCGAAGATTTCTGGACGAGAAGCTGGCGGAACAGTCGGTGGAAATCCGTCCGATCCTGGAAATCGGCAGCACCGATCTCATCTGCCGTCTGGCAGAGCAGGGGATCGGCATCTCATTCCTTCCGGACTTCGTAACCGACGAAAGAGTCCGGGAAGGCCGGCTGGTCCGCCTCCAGGTTAAAGATCTGGAAATCAAAATCTGGAAACAGCTTTTGTATCATCGCGATAAATGGATCTCTCCGCAGATGAAATCCGTTCTGGACTACTGCGCAGAAAAAGAATTTCAGAAAAAATAGAGGGCGGCGGATGCCACCCTCTATTTTATCTTTCAGAACAATTATTCTGCTCCGTAAAGATTTTTCAGCTTGTTCAGATAGCTGTATCTTGCTTTTGCTTCGCTCTCGTTCTTCGCAAAGAGTTTTGCAGCTCTTTCCGGATTTGCACGTTTCAGAGAATTGTAACGCACCTCTCCGTCCAGGAACTCCTGATAATCGCCGGTCGGCTCCTTGGAATCCAGGGAGAACGCATCCTTGCCTTCTGCCGCCAGTGCCGGGTTGAAGCGGAAGCAATGCCAGTAACCAGCCTTAACTGCCAGCTCTTCCTCTGTCTGAGCTTTCGCCATACCCTTCTTGATACCATGGTTGATACACGGAGCATAAGCGATGATCAGGGACGGTCCCGGATATGCCTCTGCCTCTGCGATCGCCTTCACGCACTGATTGAAGTCAGCGCCCATGGAGATCTGTGCCACATATACGTAACCATAGCTCATAGCGATGGAAGCCAGGTCTTTCTTCTTCACATCCTTACCGCCTGCAGCGAACTGAGCGACTGCGCCGGTCGGCGTTGCCTTGGAAGCCTGTCCGCCCGTATTGGAGTAAACCTCGGTATCAAATACCATTACATTGATATCTTTACCGGATGCCAGAACATGGTCCACGCCGCCGAATCCGATATCGTATGCCCATCCGTCGCCGCCGAATACCCACTGGGACTTCTTAGCGAGGAATTCTTTCTGTTTCAGGATCTCCTGAGCTTTTTCACAGCCGCATGCTTCCAGAGCAGCTACCAGCTTGTCCGTAGCCGTTCCGTTGGTAGCGCCTACTCCGTAGGTGTCCAGCCATTCCTGACCAGCTGCCGCCACATCAGCGTTGCCGGAATTTGCAACCAGGTCTTCTACTTTCGCTTTCAGACCGCCGCGGACTGCATCCTGTGCCAGCAGCATACCGTAACCAAACTCAGCCGCATCCTCGAACAGAGAATTGGACCATGCCGGGCCCTGTCCCTTCTGGTTCACAGTGTACGGAGTGGACGGTGAAGAGTTGCCCCAGATGGAAGAGCATCCGGTTGCGTTTGCGATATACATTCTGTCACCAAACAGCTGGGTGATCAGTTTTGCGTAAGGAGTCTCGCCGCAGCCCGCGCATGCGCCTGAGAACTCAAGCAGCGGGGTCTTGAACTGAGATCCTTTGACTGTCGTCTCTTTGAATTTTGCAATTACATCTGCTTTCTCCGGCAGGGTAACGGCATAGTCGAATCCAACCTGAACGCCCTGGTTTGCTTCCATGTTGGCCATCTCGATTGCCTTCGCGCCCTTCTTGCCCGGGCAGACGTTCACGCAGGAACCGCATCCGGTACAATCCAGCGCGGATACCACGATTGCAAACTTCTTGTCCGGCATTCCGGTCATATCCATCATCTGCATTCCTTCCGGAGCTGCAGCCGCTTCTTCTGCGGTCATAGCAACCGGGCGGATAACAGCGTGCGGGCAGACATAAGAACATCTGTTACACTGGATACAGTTCTCCGGATTCCATACCGGGATATTGACTGCAATACCGCGTTTCTCATATGCGGATGTTCCGGACGGAGTCGTGCCGTCTACATAATCCATGAACGCGGATACCGGCAGGCTGTTGCCTTCCTGAGCGGATACTTTTGCCTGGATATTGTTTACAAAATCCACTGCATCCTTTCTTCCGCCCTCTGCATGGGTCATATCCAGTCCTTCGTCAGCTGCGTTCTTCCAGCTTTCCGGAACCTGAACCTCTACTACTTCCTTTGCACCGGCGTCGATTGCAGCCCAGTTCTTCTGAACCACATCGTCACCCTTACGTCCGTAAGTTGCTTTTGCAGCGGCTTTCATCAGTTCGATCGCTTTATCCTCCGGGATAATGCCGGTCAGTTTGAAGAACGCGGACTGCAGGATGGTGTTGATACGGGTCGGGCCCATGCCGGTTTCAATACCGATCTTCACACCGTCAATCGTATAGAATTTAATATTGTGGTTTGCAATAAATGCTTTCACCTGTCCCGGAAGGTGCTTCTCCAGTCCTTCCATATCCCACGGGCAGTTCAGAAGGAAGGTTCCTCCATCTACCAGTTCCTGCACCATGTTGTACTTGCGGATGTAGGACGGATTGTGGCATGCCACAAAGTCTGCCTTATGGATCAGGTATGTAGATTTGATCGGCTTCTTACCGAAACGAAGGTGGGACATGGTCACACCGCCGGACTTCTTGGAGTCATAATCGAAGTAAGCCTGTGCATACATGTCGGTATTGTCGCCGATGATCTTGATGGAGTTCTTGTTTGCTCCAACCGTACCGTCTGCTCCCAGACCCCAGAACTTGCAGTTGGTAGTTCCTTCCGGAGTCGTAACCAGCGGAGCGCCGGTCTCCAGAGACAGGTTGGTTACATCATCCACGATACCGATCGTGAATTTCTGTTTCGTTGTATTATTATATACGGCCACGATCTGTGCAGGAGTCGTATCCTTGGAACCCAGTCCGTAACGTCCGGTGAATACCGGCGTGTCATGGAACTTCGTTCCTTTCAGCGCAGCTACCACATCCAGGTACAGCGGCTCGCCAAGAGCGCCCGGCTCTTTCGTCCTGTCAAGAACCGTAATCTGCTTTACAGTCTCCGGAATGGCTGCAACCAGAGCCTCTGCGCAGAACGGTCTGTAAAGACGTACTTTTACAACGCCGACCTTTTCGCCTGCTGCCATCAAGTAGTCAATGGTTTCTTCAATCGTATCGCATACAGAACCCATGGCGATGATCACTCTGTCAGCGTCAGCGGCTCCGTAATAGTTGAACAGCTTATAATCCGTACCGATCTTCGCATTTACCTTGTCCATGTATTCCTGAACAATCGCCGGCATAGCGTCGTAATACTGGTTGCATGCCTCGCGTGCCTGGAAGAAGATATCCGGGTTCTGAGCAGATCCTCTCTCTACCGGATGGTTCGGATTCAGCGCGTCTTTTCTGAACGCGTCGATGGCATCCATATCCACCATATCTTTCAGGTCTTCGTAATCCCAGGTCTCGATCTTCTGGATCTCATGGGAAGTACGGAATCCATCGAAGAAGTTGATGAACGGAAGGCGTCCTTTGATTGCCGCACAGTGTGCAACCGGGGTCAGGTCCATAACTTCCTGAACACTGGATTCGCAGAGCATTGCAGCTCCGGTCTGACGACAGGCATACACATCAGAGTGATCGCCGAAGATCGACAGAGCATGGCTTGCAAGCGCACGTGCAGATACGTTGAACACGCCCGGAAGTCTCTCACCAGCAACCTTGTACAGGTTCGGGATCATCAGAAGAAGACCCTGGGAAGCCGTGAACGTGGTCGTAAGAGCCCCTGCTGCCAGAGAACCGTGCACGGCTCCTGCTGCGCCCGCCTCGGACTGCATCTCAGTTACATGAACCGTCTGTCCGAAGATATTGGTTCTTCCCTGAGTCGCCCATTCATCAGTTGCTTCTGCCATAACGGATGAAGGTGTGATAGGATAGATTGCTGCCACGTCAGAATACGCATATGACGCATGAGCGGCTGCATGATTACCATCCATGGTTTTCATTTTTCTAGCCATTTTTGTAATTCCTCCTTGTACAAATCAATAAGACCCTTTTATATTAATTTAGTTCTTATCATTCGGATTCATTCTATCACATCTTATGGAGAATGTCCATTTTGTATTTGACTTTTTTGTAGTCATTTTACCTGAATTTTACAAAAATTTTTCACAAGTATTGACTCTGCACCAAATAGATGATAGCATGATGGCGCTGGGATAAGTGGTGGAGTCTGTCATAGGAAGAATATATCTTCCTATTTATTCGCAGTAAACAGGTGCTTTCGGGAATGTTTTGTGATTTCCCTTGATTGCAGGGCGGAACCTACCGGAGGTCCCGCCTTTTTTCTGTCTTTTGGGGAATAATAAAGACAAAATCTAAAGTAAAAGGATTATACACAGGTAAAAATTATGGACGTATCATTTTCGTACTTTATTCACGGCATGGCGGCTAATCCCATGCTTCTCATCACAGTCCTTCTCACGCTGGGAGTCATCTTTGTCAACGGATGGACCGACGCTCCCAACGCCATCGCCACCTGCGTCACAACCCGCTGCATGAAGCCGCGTTCGGCAATTCTCATGAGCGCGGTGTTCAATTTTCTCGGCGTACTGGTCATGACTCACATCAACAGTTCCGTAGCCTCTACGATCAGCAACATGGTAGATTTCGGCGGGAACACCGGAAATGCGCTGATCGCCTTATGTGCGGCACTTTTTTCTATTGTTGTATACAGTGTGGGCGCTTCTTACTTCGGTATTCCCACCAGTGAAAGCCACAGCCTGATTGCCGGTCTGACAGGAGCCGCAATCGCCGTACAGAACAGCATCAGCGGCGTCAATATGAACGAATGGGTAAAGGTGCTCTATGGTCTGGTGCTCAGTCTTGCTCTGGGCTTTATAAGCGGCTGGGTGATCTGCAAATTGCTCTCTCTGATCTGCTCCGGGCTGGACAGACGCAAAACAAACGGCTTCTTTACCGGTGCTCAGATTTTCGGAGCGGCGGCCATGAGCTTTATGCATGGTGCTCAGGATGGCCAGAAATTCATTGGAGTCCTTTTTCTGGGAGTAGCCTTCTGTAATGGGCAGAACAGTGTGGCTGGAGCCACTATTCCTGTCTGGCTTATGCTGCTGTGCAGTACGGTCATGGGTATCGGAACCAGCGTAGGCGGCGAAAAAATCATTAAATCTGTGGGAATGGATATGGTAAAACTGGAAAAATACCAGGGATTCTCTGCAGACTTGTCGGCAGCCTTCTGCCTCCTGCTTTCCAGCCTCTTTGGTATTCCGGTATCTACTACCCACACCAAGACCAGCGCAATCATGGGCGTTGGAGCGGTAAAAAGGATTTCTGCCATCAATTTCGGAGTAGTAAAAGATATGATGCTTACCTGGATCTTTACTTTTCCCGGATGCGGTCTGATCAGTTTCCTGATGGCAAAATTGTTCATGTTTATTTTCTGATTTCCGCAATGGGATCAGAGATTATTTACAATATGAAAAGGAGATTTCTATGTCAAAGAAACAAGATTCTTTCTATTTTGAAAATTTCAAATCCTGCACAGAGCATGCCTGCAGAGCCGCTCATCTTCTGGACGAGACCATGCGCAGATTCGATCCGGACTCCATGGAGCAGTGCATTGAAGAAATGCACCGGATAGAACACGGCGCAGACGAAAAAAAACATGAGATTCTGAATGTGTTGGCAAAAGCCTTTATCACTCCTATCGACCGGGAAGACATCCTTCTGCTCAGCCAGAGTATCGACGATATGGTTGACAAAATAGAGGATGTACTTCTCAGGATCTACTGCAACAACGTACAGAGCATCCGGCCGGAGGCACTGGCAGTTATGGATGTCATCGTTCGCTGCTGTGAAGAAGTTCAGCGCCTGATCGAAGAATTTCCGAACTTCCGGAGGTCCAAGGCCCTCCGTGAACATATCATCCACGTCAACACCATGGAAGAAGAAGCCGATCAGCTGTTCATTACCAATCTGCATCAGCTCCACACCACCTGCACTGATCCGATCGAGATCATCAGCTGGCGTGAAATCTATATCTACCTGGAACATTGCGCAGACGCCTGCGAACAGGTGGCCGGAGTAGTCGAGAGCGTTGTGATAAAAAATACGTAAGACAAACCGGTACAAGGATTAACGGAACCCCTTCTCCTTGTACCGGTTTAATATTTATCTCATCCAGAGATTTTTATAAATCCTCCAGATTTTCTTTCAGTTTATCCATAAAGCCTTTTTTCTTCGGCTTTCCTCCCCCGCTCTTCTGATTCAGGGAATTATCATTCGCCATATCATAGTTTCTCAGGGCTTCCTTAGCAGCGTGGCTCAGGTTTGTGGGCACTTCCACCACCAGCGTGACATAATGATCGCCGCGCACACTCTTATTGCGCAGAGACGGCATGCCTTTGCCCTTCAGGCGAACACGGGTATCTGTCTGCGTACCGGCCTTTACGTCGTACTCCACTTCTCCGTCTACCGTCCTGATTCGGATCGTGCCGCCCAAAGCCGCTACCGGGAAACTGATCGGCACTGTGGAATAGATATCCATATCCTGTCTCTGGAAAATCGGATGACGGGAAACCAGGACTTCCACCAGAAGATCTCCTCTCGGGCCTCCGTTGATGCCCGGCTCTCCTTTCCCGCGGATCCGGATACTCTGCCCATTGTCGATACCTGCCGGAATCGTAACGGCAATCTTCTTTTTACTGGAAACATATCCCGTACCATAGCAATCCGGGCACTTATCCTTGATAATCTTTCCTGTACCATTACAGTCCGGACATGTGCGCACATTCTGCACCATTCCGAAAAGAGACTGCTGGGTATAAACCACCTGGCCCTTTCCACCGCATTTAGGACATGTCTGAGGAGAAGTTCCCGGCTTCGCGCCGGTACCATGACAAGTGCCGCACTCATCTTTCAGCACCAGTTCCAGTTCTTTATCGCAGCCTTTCACCGCTTCCTCAAATGTAATCCTTACGCTGGCGCGCAAATTTGCGCCCTGCATAGGACCGTTGTTTGATCTGCGGCTTCTTCCGCCGCCAAAAATATCTCCGAAGATATCTCCGAAAATATCTCCCATATCCGCACCGTTAAAATCAAAGCCTCCAAAACCGCCTCCTCCGGCGCCCTGATCAAATGCCGCATGACCAAACTGATCATATTTACGCCTTTTTTCCGGATCGCTCAGTACCGCATAGGCTTCCGATGCCTCTTTGAACTTCTGTTCCGCTTCTTTATCTCCCGGATTCACATCCGGATGGTATTTTTTTGCCAGTTTTCTGTATGCACTCTTGATGGCGGCTTCATCGGCGTTTCGGTCCACACCGAGGACCTCATAATAATCTCTTTTCGTCTCTGCCATAATCTTCTACCCTTCCACGCAGGAATGCAGGCATGCCGTGCATGCCTGCCTCCCGAAGTTCTATCTGTCTCTTTTTTACACTTCTCTGTAGTCGCCGTCAACCACATCGTCCGCAGGGCCGCTCTGGCTCTGTCCTGCGCCGCCCATATCCGGGCCTGCTCCCTGAGCGCCGCCCTGGGCGCCCTGAGCCTGCTCATACATCTTCTGGAACAGTTTCTGGGCTGCGTTCATCAGCTCTTCTCTGCCGGATTTCAGCGCATCCAGATCCGCATCCGAGATATCCGTCTGATTAGCCGTACGCTCTACGACTGCTTTCAGAGAATTCAGTTTTTCTTCCACTGCGGATTTCTCTGTGGGATCCAGTTTGTCACCGGCCTCTTCCAGAGCTTTCTCTGTCTGGAATACCATAGCGTCCGCGTCGTTTCTCGCGTCGATCGCCTCTTTGCGCTTCTTATCCTGAGCCTCATACTCAGCAGCTTCTTTGACCGCCTTATCGATATCCGCCTCAGACATGTTGGAACCTGCGGTAATCGTAATATGCTGTTCTTTTCCGGTACCCAGGTCTTTTGCGGATACGTTTACGATACCATTGGCATCAATATCGAAAGTAACCTCGATCTGCGGAACGCCTCTTCTTGCAGGCGGGATACCGTCCAGACGGAACTGGCCAAGGGATTTATTGTCTTTTGCAAACTGTCTCTCGCCCTGTACCACGTTGATATCCACTGCGGTCTGGTTGTCAGCCGCCGTAGAGAAGATCTGGCTCTTTCTGGTCGGGATCGTGGTATTTCTCTCGATCAGACGGGTCGCGATGCCGCCCATGGTCTCGATGGACAGAGACAGCGGAGTAACATCCAAAAGAAGGATATCGCCTGCGCCGGCGTCTCCTGCCAGTTTACCGCCCTGGATAGCCGCGCCGATTGCCACGCACTCATCCGGGTTCAGAGTCTTGCTGGGCTCATGTCCTGTCAGCTGTTTTACTTTGTCCTGTACTGCCGGCACACGGGTAGATCCGCCTACCAGAAGCACTTTGCCGAGCTCAGACGGAGTAATGCCCGCGTCGCGAAGCGCCGCCTGCACCGGATTCGCGGTGCGTTCTACCAGATCATGAGTCAGCTCGTCAAATTTTGCCCTTGTAAGATTCATGTCAAAATGCAGCGGTCCGTCAGCATTCATACTGATGAAAGGCAGGTTAATATTGGTGCTGGTCGCTGTGGAAAGCTCTTTCTTTGCTTTCTCAGCCGCCTCTTTCAGACGCTGCAGAGCCATCTTGTCATTGGAAAGATCCACACCGTTCAGTTTCTTGAATTCGGAAATCATCCAGTCCGTAACTTTCTGGTCGAAATCATCGCCGCCCAGGTGGTTGTCGCCGGCAGTTGCCAGTACCTCGATAACGCCGTCGCCGATCTCGATGATAGACACATCGAAAGTACCGCCGCCCAGGTCGTATACCATGATTTTCTGCTCTTTTTCATTGTCCAGGCCGTATGCAAGGGCTGCCGCCGTCGGCTCGTTGATGATACGTTTTACATCCAGCCCGGCGATCTTTCCTGCGTCCTTGGTAGCCTGTCTCTGGGCGTCATTGAAATATGCCGGAACAGTGATGACTGCTTCCGTCACTTTCTCGCCCAGATAATTCTCCGCGTCTGCTTTCAGCTTCTGCAGGATCATAGCGGAGATCTCCTGCGGAGAATATTTCTTGCCGTCGATCTCTACTTTATAATCAGTTCCCATGTGTCTCTTGATGGAAGAGATCGTCTTCTCGGCATTAGTCACTGCCTGACGTTTTGCAGGTTCGCCTACCAGACGCTCTCCGGTCTTGGTAAATGCCACGATAGACGGTGTTGTTCTCGCGCCTTCCGTATTGGTGATAACCGTCGGTTTACCGCCTTCCATGACAGCCACACACGAGTTCGTAGTTCCTAAGTCAATACCAATAATCTTGCTCATTTCATTCTCCTCCTGTATCTGAATCGTTAATTTGCCACTTTTACCATGCTGTGCCGAAGCACTGCGTCTTTATATTTATAACCCTTCTGGAATTCTTCGACGATCATGTTCTCGCCGGCCTCCTCATCCTCCACATGCATCACTGCGTTGTGGATCTGGGGATCGAACTCCTGGCCTACCGTTTCGATAGGGGTTACGCCCAAATCTGTCAGCACTGCCACAAGCTGCTTGTAGATCTTATCCATACCGCTTGCCACAGGCCCGTCTTTTTCTTCCTCCGGAATGCTCTTGAGACCTCTCTCAAAGTTATCCACCACCGGAAGGATCTTCTCGATCACATCTCTGGCTCCCACAGCATACATCTGTGTCTTTTCCCTCTCCGTGCGGTTCCGGAAATTCTCAAACTCTGCCAGCTGACGCTTGAGTTTGTCTGTCAGTTCCGCGATCTGTTCATCTTTTTTATCTTTCTTTTCTTTTTTCTTAAAGAAACCTTTTTTCTCGCTCTGCCCGCCGTCTTCCGGCTCCGCGCCGCCGTCCGGCGTCTCTTCTCCGGCTTCCTGCGCTTCTGCCGCCTCCGGCTCCGCGTCCTGTGCGGCGGTCTCCGATACGTTCTCTTCTGCCGTATCCTTTACCGTCTCTTCCGGATTCAATTCTTCTTTCTTATCTTTTTCTTCCACGTCTATCCGCCTTTCTACTTATGGAACACCTCGTCCAGCTGCTCCATCATGGTTTTTAGTGCGTTCATGACATTTTCGTAATCCATCCTTTTTGGTCCGATGATGCCTACGGTTCCCTGCATGCCCTGACCGATCTCATATGTGGCGGTCACCACGCTGCAGTCTTTCATGCTCTGAACGGGGGTCTCATTTCCTATATATACGTGAATCCCCTTGTCTTCGCTGTTCAACGTCTCATTGACCAGCTCTACCAGATTCTGTTTTTCTTCCAGTGTCTTGATCAGTTCGCTGGCCTTCCCGTTATCGCTCAGTTCCGGATAACGGAAGATATTGGTAGCGCCTCCCGTATAGATCTCCATGCCTTCGTCCGCATGGATCACTTCCGCCACGGCGTCTACCACGTCGCTGATCAGATTGCTGTGGATACCTGCCTGCTCTTTCATGCCGGAAATCATCTGGAGGTTGATCTCCTCCACAGTCTTTCCATTCAGCACCGTATTCAGCAGGATATTCAGTTTCAGCAGCGTCTCCTCGTCCAGCGCCTCTCCCACCGGCAGCAGCTTGTTGCGGATGATGTTTCCTTCCGCCACGATCACCGCCAGGATCTGGTTCTCATCCACTCTGGAAAGCTGGATGAATTTCAGTTTGTTGCGATGGTACTGCGGCGTGGAGATCAGCGCCGCGTAATTTGTATTGGTGGCGAGCACTTTTACGATCTGCTTCAGCACCTGCTCCATCCGGTCTGTCCTCTGGATCATCAGTTCTTTGAACTCCGTGACTTCCCGGTCTTTTTCCTGAATCAGGCGGTCTACATACAGACGGTATCCTTTATCGGAAGGGATGCGCCCGGCTGACGTGTGCGGCTGGATAATATATCCCATCTCCTCCAGATCCGACATCTCGTTGCGAATCGTAGCCGAACTCAGCTTCAGGTCCGAGTACTTGGAAATGGTTCTGGAACCGACCGGCTCCCCGGTCTCCATATAAGTCTGAATGATCGCCTGAAGGATCTTGATCTTTCTCTCATCCAATTCCATGTCCTCACCCCTTCTTCCGTACTGTTAGCACTCAACATTTAAGAGTGCTAACATTTACTGTATTTAAAATAGCACCCCGCAGGGTGCTTTGTCAAGATGTTTTTCAAATAATTTTACCGGGTTTTCAAAAATACATATTCCCGTGCCGCGCTCTCATCATCCGGGTAGCTTTCCAGATAACTTTCCATCTTTACCTTCGCGGTGGCAAAATCACCCATCTGTTCATATACCGCGATTTCATAGCTTAACAGTTCCTGCAGGCTTTCAGAGTCTCCCAGCGCGATTCCATCCTGTATCACAGACAATGCGCTCTCATAATCTCCCTGATCCATCTGATAGGAAGCCACCTTTGCATAGATATCCGGATGATCCGTATGTTCTTCCAGATAACTCTGGTACAGGGTTACCGCATAATCTTTATTGCCCATCTGCCAGTAAAGTTCACCCTGCCAGTAAAGCGACTCCTGCTCTCCATTCTCATACGCCTGCTCCAAATAATCCTTCGCACCGTTATAGTCTTCCATATAATAGGAAAGCCGGCCCAGCGTGATCAGATCCTTTGAAGAGGTCATATCCTTTGTCGCCTGAAAATCTGCGTTTGCGGCTTCCGTGTCACCTGATGCCTTGTATATCAGGCCCCGGGTCAGATACATCTCCGCGCTCTTCTTCAGATCCAGTACCGCCGTACAGGTGTCTGCAGCTCCCTGCAGATCTCCCGCATGATACTGAGCTGCCGCTTTATAGGACGCAATGTCCAGTTCCAGATTCCCCGCGCGCATGCCCGCCAGCGACAGCGCTTCATTATAGGATGCAATCGCGCTCTCGTAGTCTCCGGACAGTGCCTGATCCATACCCTGGCTCCGAAGCGTCATCTGCTGTTCCAGTGTTTCCTGATCTTTTCCGCATCCGCCGATCCCCAATACACATACACATGCCAGCGCTGCCGCGTATCTTTTTCTCATCTTCGTTCCTCCTGCCAGAATGTGGGGTTCATCGTACACCACAGAATCATCTTTCTCGGAAGCTGCCCGTATCTCTGTCCCAGCTTATAACCCAGATATTTTCCCGCGCTCTGGGATAATACCTGAAAGCAAAGCCAGGGCTTTCCTATCTGCAGACAATGTTTCACACTCATTTTCACCAGGCGAATCCCCTCTGATTCTGACCGGATTCCTCCAAATATCTCCGGATGCATGGTCTGGGACACCGCCAGGTCAAAATTTCTGTGAAACTGCTGCAGCGCGCTGTAATTATGAGAATGAATCACTTTTGCGTCTGCGCAGTAAGCGATCAGACCTCCTTTACGAATCAGATGTCCCGCCAGGATCATGTCCTCATTAAAAATCGTTTTTTTCTCAAAACCGCCCAGTTCCAGATATCGGTCCCTTCGCCACGCGGCGCACACGTTAGAGCAGAAAAACGTCTTGATACCCAGAGTTCCCAGATCAGCGGCGCCTTTTATCCTGCTTTCTTCCGGATAGTTAAAACTCCTGGTATAACGTTCCACTTCCCGGCAGTCTTTCGCAGGAAGCTGTCTTGCGTACGCGGCCCACACCTGCGGATCCGAAAAAGGCTTCAGAAGATTCTCTATCAGATGATCATCCGCCGGCAAAGCGTCCTGGGTCATACATATTACCACATCCGCCTTAGACAGCCGGATTCCGCGATCCCTGGTTCCACCGTGATCAAATTCCTCTTTGCGGAGATGATGAATCTCAACGTCTTCATATTTTCCTTCCAGTCCTGCCGGAAAGTACTGCTTTTCGGTATTCATCAGAATTATCTTCCGTGCCGGACAGGTCTGAGTATGCAGCTGTTCCAGAAGTATCTCCAGACGATTTCCCGGACGATATACGGGAATCAGCACATCTGCTTCCAATCTCATAATCTCTTCCTTTTTACAAAAGGCGAGGGGAGTCTCCCCTCGCCACATTTTTATTCTTCAGCAGTGCTTCCGCCTGCATCCGCGCTCGTATCTTCTTCTACATCATATCCTGTATCCGAAACGATCTGATCGGAAATATCCTGTACCTGCTGAGACGGGGTATATCCGTCGTTTCCGAACAGGTACTCATGGAGCTGGATCACATTGCTCTCCAGATTTACCGGAATTACACAGGATCCCTTTCCGCTGATAGTACCGGTCTCACGGTCGAAGGGGAATCCTACTGTATCCACAATGTCATATTCCAGAAGCTGAGGAGCCATCTCCAGAAGCTGACCATTGGTATAGTTGGTTGCCACCATCGGGAAAACTGCGTTGATAATATCATTAATCTCGGTAATATCCGCTTCTTTCGCCTTATTGGCAATTTCAAGGATTACCTCACGCTGACGCTCTGTTCTCTTGAAGTCATCACCCGCGGTATAACGGATACGACAGTAAGAAGTCGCCTGTACTCCATCCAGCAGCTGATATCCTGTCTCCGTCAGCTTCTCGGTCTCTACGCCCGTAACCTCGGAAGTTTCTACTGTGTAATTATTCAGATGCTCAATCTCAGATTCGTCTACGTCAATCATGATGCCGCCCAGCAGATCCACAGTCTCTGTCAGTGCCGCAAAATCTACGCTCACATAATACTGGATGTCCAGATCCAGATTGCGGTTCAGCATGTTGACAGCCTGATCCGGACCTCCTGCGGAATATGCGCCGTTTGCCTTATTATATCTGCCATTGGTCAGATCCAGATAAGTATCTCTGTATACAGATACCAGCTTCACTTCTTTGGTGTCATTATTGATACTTGCGATAATCATCGTATCACTTCGGTTTCCTTTGCCCAGCTGTCCTGCTTCTCTGGTATCCAAACCGAACAGGGCGATATTGGTGTAGCCGGACATGGTCTGCTGCGCTTCTTTGCTGAGTCCCTCATTTACCTCTATGCCGCCTTCCGCCTGCTGAGGTTCCTGCAGCTTATCCATCTGCCATACCACATAAAATCCGATCAGCAATGCGAGTAAAGCTACAATCTCCACGCCAAAAATGATCATGCGTTTTTTCTTCTGAGCCGCTTTTTTCCTGGAAACCTTTCTTCTCTTCCCGGAAGCTGCAGGTGCCGCCGATTCGCTTCGTTTGGACGCGCTCTTCCTTGAGCTTGGTCTTTTCATCGTTTCTTTTGCCATAATTCATCCTTTCTACGCCTGTTAATAAGCATTCTTATTTACAAAGCCTTTGAAGAACGTCAGGAACAGGATTTTGATATCCAGGCCCAGTGTCCAGTTCTCAATATAATACAGGTCGTACTCAATGCGTTTTTTAATCGATGTATCTCCCCGGTAACCGTTTACCTGAGCCCATCCGGTAAGCCCCGGACGAACCTGATGTTTTACCATATACCGAGGGATTTCCTCCCGGAATTTTTCCACGAAGAACGGGCGTTCCGGACGCGGCCCCACCAGACTCATATCCCCTTTCAGGATATTAAACAGCTGGGGCAGCTCGTCAATACTGGTGCGCCGGATAATCTTCCCGACTTTGGTCACGCGGGGATCATTCCGGACCGTCCATGCCTTTCGCTCGGCCTTCGGAGACTGTACTTCCATGGAACGAAACTTATACATCTGAAAAATCTGGTTATGGAGCCCTACCCGCTCCTGTTTATATATCAGCGGCCCTTTCGAGGTAGTCTTTACCAGGATGGCCGTAACCAGCATAACCGGTGAAAAAATAATAATCGCGATGATCGCGCCGATGATATCCATCGTACGCTTGCAGATCATATTGAACGTGTTCGTCAGAGGAACATGCCGGATATTGACAACCGGAAGCCCGAGAAGGTCTTCCGTATAAGGTCTGGTCGGTATAATATCATTATAATCCGGAACAAATTTTGTATGCACGCCTGACTTTTCGCAGATGGCCACAATTCGCTTCAGCTTATAATACTCCTGAAGGCTCAGCGTCAGAGCGATCTCATCCAGACGGTTGTTCTCCAGGATTTCCTCCAGCCCGTCAGTCGTCCCCAGCACCGGAACTCCTTTATATTTATAACCGATCTCTTTATTATCGTCCAAAATCCCCTGTATCCGGTATCCCCACTGTGGATTGGCGAAGATCCGGTCAATGAAGCCCTCGGCAGCGCTGCTGTATCCCACAAAGATAATATGCCGAAGATTGAATCCGCTTCGGCGCATCTTGCGCAGCAGCATACGGATCAGCCATCGGACCTCCACTTCCAGCAGAATATTAATTCCGTAGAAGTAAAACAGCATGGTTCTGGAGTAATCTTTTCCATAATAATGATCTCTGCCCAGAAACAGCAGGCCCATGATCACCAGCAGGCCGAATGTATTCGCCTTGATGATATTTCCTGCTTCCAGACGCCGTCCCTGCACCCGTTTGGGCGTATACAGATTGAATGCAAGATACAGCACCAGATACAGCGGTACGATCCCGATCAAAGCATAACAATATTGGACAAAGGTAAGTCCAAGAGGGTCTCTCAGCAAGATAAACTTACACACCCATGCCAGCAGATATGAGATGGTAATCACTGCCGCATCGATGATCACATGAAGCCGGTTAAAATATTTTTGATTATCTTTAATCAAAATCCTCACCCTAAAAGCAGCATATTCTTCCAGAGATCCAGTTGGATTCTGACATAATGAGGAAGGTTTTCCGTACGGAATCTTATCTTTCTGTCCGGATGCTCCCGGCACAGAGCAATTCCGCGTTTCAGCCCCTCTCTGTAATCCTTCCCGAATCCCTTCTTAACAAAGTACAAATACTTCACAAGAAATCCGGCGCACAAGAACGGCAGATTCAGAATCACCTGTAAAATAGGCATATTCTTATAAATCAAATAGACGTTGTTGCCCGCCGAATGAAGCACTTTAAAGCGATTATGCCGGGAACCGCTGGTCGCGCTCCCCACATGATACACTTCCGCCTCCGGAACATACCAGTGATAAAAACCATGGATCCTCGCCCTGTATGACAGATCCATATCTTCCAGATACGCAAAATGTGCATCGTCAAAGCCTCCCAGGCGTTCCAGATCTTCCTTCCGGTAGATCGCCGCTCCGGCGCAGGAAGAAAAAATACGCTGCCCCGCTGTATAACGGGAGGAAGGCTTTCCTTTCCCCCGGGCATATGCCCAGCCAAGCGCGCAGTAAAAATCACCCGCGTTGTCCAGGAGCTCCCGGTTCTGATACTGAAGCATCCTGGCCGCACAGGAAAACCTCCTGCGGTCTGCCCGGATCGCCTTCAGAAGATGCAGGGCAAAATCCGGCTTCACTTCCGTATCGTTATTTAATAATATGACATAAGGGCTCTTTGCCGCAGCGATTCCTTCATTAACCGCCCGGCAGAATCCGTAATTCTGTTCCAGACAGATCAATCTTACACCCGGATAATGATTTCGGATAAAATCCTGACTGCCGTCTGAAGAGCCATTGTCTACCACTATAATTTCCGGGGATATCCCCGTCTGCCCAGATACCGTACGCAGACAGGCATCCAGATATGAGATCCCGTTAAAATTGGGGATCACAACTGTCACGTCCCACATGCGCCGACCTCTCTTCACTCTGTCTCCCGGATCCGGTAATCCGGGCTCTCCAGAGACAGATTACAGTTATAAAACCGGTCCGGCTCCAGCAGCAAATCTTTCCACTTTTTTTCAAAGACCGCAGCAGGACGACTGCCTTTCTTTTTTCTGGCCCGGTAATTCTGTTCCACCAGAAATACACCGGGTTCGTAAATATTATGAAATCCCAGCGTCTCCAGTTTCAGGCACAGATCCACATCCTTCAGGCGGTCTTCCACATCCTGGGAAAATCCTCCTGCTTCCAGAAAACATTCTTTCTTCACCATCATCGCCTTGGATGATACCGCATGACAGTTCTGCTGAAGCACCGCTTTATGAAAATATCCGGTGTAGCCAAATTTAAGGCCTTCAAAAGCGTCTCCCACCAGTCCTCCAAGTCCCAGAATTCTGGCTCCGCACTTAAGCCTGTAACTGCTGTCATAGACCCTGCCTCCCACAGCCCCTGTCCCGGGCCGCTGCGCATCCCCAAGGAATGTTTCCAGAAACCCTCTGGATATCCGGTCGATCCTGCCTTCCAGAAACAGCAGAAACTCACTGTCCAGCTTCTCTGCGAGTCTGGAAAATGTTACAAATTTATTACAGGCACTAGTACAATATACTACTTTTATCGCGGTTTGTCTATGTTCTTTTATAAAATTCAGAATAATTTTATTTTTTTCCGGATTATCCAGCAGCAAAAGGATCTCGTAATTTGTATAGGTGCGGCTCTTGGACAAAGCTTTCATAAACTGTTTCAGTCCGGCAACCGCGGGTACATCCATCACTATGATACTGACCTTCGGCACAGCATCCAACGCATAATTGATCCGGTAAAATCCCGGATCAGACAGAGCCTCCACTTCTCCCTGAAGTCCCATACGGCTCAAATGACTCTCCAGAGCTCTTTTCCCGGCTTCATAGGCATACAGCTTACTTTCCGGATTCACAGCCGTGGAAGAGGGATGGCACCGCCAATGATAAAGTATTTTGGAAATATGCCCTATTTTCTCTGTCTTTTCACAGCACCGCAGGATAAAATCATAATCCTGCGCTCCGTCATACTCTTCCAGATACAAGCCCGCCGCTTCGGCCAGCTGCTTCCGGACTATCAGGAAATGACAGATATAATTATTGGTGCGCAGCAGCTCAAAATTGAAGTCCGGTTTAAAATGCGGCTGAAAATAGGTGCCGGAATCCGGGCTCACTTTATCTTCATCCGTATAAACCATATCCGCATCCGGATGATCCTGCAGCCATCTGACCACTTCAAACAAGGCATGCTCTTCCAGGATATCGTCATGATCCAAAAACGCAATATACTCTCCGGACGCCATCGCTGCCGCCGCATTAGTGTTTCCGGCTATTCCTTTATTCTCCGGAAGCCTTTCATAGCGGATTCTGGAATCCTGCTTCAGATATCCCCGGATGACACGCTCTGCGCCGTCGTCTCCAACGCTTCCATCCGCCAGACAGAGTTCCAGATTGCTGTAGGTCTGAGACAATACAGACTCTATCATTTCACGCAAAAATGCCTCCGGTGTGCAGTATACCGGAACCACAATACTGATCAGAGGATTCCACGAAAAAAGGTGTTCTCTCTGGAGTTCCTTTTCACTGTCCGCGGGACGTTTGCCCAGCATCCACTGCTGATATCCCCTCTCCATCCGGTTCCTTTCCAGACGTTCCCTGGCTTTCAGGTACAGTTTTGCCATACCATATTTCTTCACATACTGATAACCACGTTTTGTGTTTACCAAACTGACTTTTTTCATAAATGACCGTGTCTTTCTGTAAAATTAGAAGGTAACTTCTCCGTCATGCGCGATCAGCGACGCGGATATCATTCCTTCCATAGACGCCACTTCTGATACCAGTCCGCTTTCGTCCTTCACCCGAAGCTCCACCACCATATCCAGACGGCCTTTGGATAAATTTCTGGACTTCACTTTATAAGATTTGGCATACCTGCCGACCACATCCAGGATTTCCTTCTCTCCGTCTGTCTTTTCACTGTTCAACACCAGAATCATGGGAGCTTTCGCCACCGGCAGGAGATCCAGAACCAGGATAAAAATTGTCACCGCCACAGATGTAACCAGGGCGACTTCATAAAGCCCGGCGCCGCAGATAATGCCGATGCTGATCGCCCAGAACAGAAATACCAGATCCATGGGATCTTTTACCGCAGTACGGAAACGGATAATGGACAGCGCACCGACCATACCAAGAGAGATTACCAGGTTGGACTGCATGGCCAGAATAATGGCGGCAGTAATCAACGCCATGGCTGACAGAGAAATATTAAAGCTTTTTGAATAGAACACCTTCCTCGTCACCAGACGGTAGATGAAAAAGATGTACAGGGCCAGAAGCCCTGTGACGACCAGCGTCGCCATGATCTTCCCGGTTGTGATATCCATGCTTGTGAACCCTTCCAGGAACGAATTTTTAAATACGTCTTGAAATCCCATCTTATGTATTCTCCTTTATAAATTATATTTTCTGCAAAGATAATATTTGGAAAAGGCAGTCTGCCTCAGATTCTCCATCTGTATGGTACGGTAAATATAATCCGGAAGGAACTCATCATATTTCACTTCCAGGATATGCTGTCCTGCCGGCAGAATCGGCCTGCAGGGAACATTTTCATCCAGAAAAAGGTCTGCCCGTCCGGAAGCGCGGATATTCTCATCCAAGGTAATCCTCACATTTCCCAGAGCATAGACATAAGGCGTTCTGTCATACTCAACGATCACTTTCGGCCGCATCAGCCTGGTTTTCATCAGAAGGCACAGCTTCTGAAATACTGCCGGAGCGTCTTTTCCCGGTTCCGGGATCTCTCCCGCCATCATGGTCCTGCACTGCTCTTCTGTGATCCTGCAGGAAATCTTCTGTGTCTTTCCTCTTACTTTTTTTTTCAGTTCCAGCGAAATCCGGTCCGCGCTGTGATTATAGATCCGGATGCGAAACTTCTCTCTCGGATCTGTCCCGGCTTCATTCTCCATCATATACCGGTCCTCAAAATCATCAAAATACAGACTTCGTATATTATAGACACCGTCCTTTCCCACATGCGGATCCAGCGGAATCAGCCCCGCAATCCTCCCCTGAATGATCTTCAGCTGTCCCAGAGAACACAGATATTTAAATTCATGCCGGTATTGATTTTCCTTTTTGGAAGGGTCAAATATACTCGGCTCCATCCTATCACTCCCATTCTGTTTTTATTAGTGTTTCACTCCTGCATCCATTTATCCAGAAAATCCAGCCTTTTTTCCATATATGCTTCCATGGATTCGTAATCTCCGTCATGGCGGCTGTCCGGCCATCTGTCCGCATCCCGCGCAAAAGCTCCGGAATCCTGCACCTGATGAATACATTCATCCATCCATGCCTTCATATTCTCTTCCGCCAGGACCCCGGAACGCAGCTCTTCCCACCGCGCGGCGATCTTTTCTCTCAGGCCTCCCACATTCAGGGCAAGCAGCCGGTCTACCAGCGGCCATTCCAGATATTCCTCCGCTGTCTCCGGTGCCGATACTACATATAAATCTTCCGCGCTGTCCTTGTAAATATTTCCCCAGCTAAGATCCGTGTCCCAGGGTACCAGATACAGCCGATACCCATCGCTTTCTTTTTTAAACGCAAAAAACATATTTTTATATATATTGTCTTCTCCGTACAGCAGCTGCAGATAGATCCAGATATCCGCGACATTATCCATATCCAGAAGAGCTTCGGCCTCCTCCTCAAATGTCTCGTCATCCGCCTCACACATTTCTATAAAACGGCGCAGGCACTGCCAGTCTTCACTGGTCCCGGCTCCGTCCTTTCCTTTGATCTCCATGCCGAGTACCGTCAGATACTCTTCCGGTTCGGCGCTGTCCAAAGCCTCTGTAGTCAGTTCTCTTCCGAATGTCCTTTTATAAAGGTATTCCTGATCCGAGATATCCAGCTGGGAACTGTCGATCGGTTCCAGAATCCCGTACAGCCCTCTGTACTCACCATTGACTACCAGCTCCGCATATTCCATATGCGTGCCGAAGTGAGCGTCATACGGCGTGTTCTCCGCGCCGAACTGATTCCAAAGTTCTGTATTAAACTTGTCGCGTATCTTGGTCCCATCGCTGTATATCGCATAAAAAATCCACGAATCTGAATTTCGCATTCCCAGAACCGGCTGTTCATTCTCATTTATCACACCGGTGGAAGTAACAGAGATCAGATTTACCCGATATCCCTTCTTGGGATAAGCTCTGGTCGTCTGCCCCCGCTCATGCGCCTGGAACACAGAATACAGCGTCCAGTCCTCTTGCCCGCAGGCCTCATAAAAAGTAATACCACCTGCGAACACCGTGTCCACATCCAGATCCGCGTCCGTATCGATCTTCACTACCGGCAGTCCGGTGAAGACTACATAGACTACGCTTCCCGCATTTTCTGATTCCTTCCACGCAAGAAACGGGACGACACAACCGTCCGCCACCGTTGTTTTCTTGTCCAATGTAGTATAGTCCTGAAGAGGAAAGATTTTGATTTCTCCTCCGGCATCCGAAAAAGCCCCCGCCTCCCAGCGTTCATCATCCATGTCCACCGGAAGATACCAGGTCAGGCTCTCCCGGTCACATGCCAGTTCCTGTCCCCGAAAACAGAGCCTGATCTGCGATGTATCCAGTGCTCCCTTTACCGTTTCCTGCAGCTTGAGCCCCTGACGCACCTCGCCTGCCAGCGCCCCGGCCTCCAGCGTCTCCGGCTCATATGCCGGAGCGGAATAAAATACGAAAAAAAAGAAGAAGCCGATGAATAATAAAATGCTGCCCAGCAATGCCATCTTTTTTTTCATTCTGTTTCTCCTGTCATGATTTAGGTTACATTATAACAGTTTTCCCGCCAATACGCAAACAATATCCCGTGCGGATTCTGCCCATATCATAAATTTTGTATAAATTTTTCCGTTTTTTCTATTAAATCCGCCTGTTTTCCTGTATACTAAGGCCACAGACTTTAGAGGAGGAAATAAAACGCATGAAAAAACGCCTGTTTTTACTAAGTTTATTACTCTTGCTGTCGGCCGTTCCCGGCTGCGGAAACCGGCAGCAGGACTCGGAAAATACTGACGCTGCGGCAGAGGAAGAAGAAACACCCCCTGCTCCGGGAGAAGAGACCTGGGGGACTGCGCCTGAATATTCTGCCGCTTTAATCAGCACCACTCCTGTCCGCTATCTCTCCGTCACCGTAGGCAGCACAGAAGAAGAAGTAAACCTGACCTGGTTCTCCCCTTCCGAATCAGCCGGATCCGTCTACTGGACTTCTCCGGATGATACAGAATTTGCAAACGCATCCGTATTCACCGCCGAAGTTACTCCTTCGGAGACCATATCCGGCTACTATATCAACCGGGCGACCGTCACCGGTCTTACCCCGGAGAGCGAGTATCTCTATCAGGTAGGCAATGAAGAGGGGATGTCTCCTTCTTACAGCTATACGACGCCGGCATTTTCGGATACCTTCCGCTTCACAGCCGTAGGAGACGCCCAGATCGGCAAACCGGTGGAAGAAGTGGATAATCAGAAGACCAACTGGAAACGAGTCCTGAATAAAATCAAATATCATTTTCCCGACACCAGTTTCCTGGTATCATTAGGCGACCAGGTCAATGACTATAACGATACGGAACAATACAACGCATTCATGAATCAGGGAGTGCTCTACAGCCTGTCTCTGGCTCCATTGAAAGGAAATCATGAGATCGGAGGCTCCCAGTTTTCTGAGCATTATACCTTTCCCAATCTGTCGTCCTATGGCACCTGCGATGACGAAGGAGACGGCGATTACTGGTTTACCAGAGGGAATGCGCTCTTTCTGGTTCTTGATATGATGGATCCTGCCAAGCTGGGCGAGCACAAAGAATTTATCGCTTCTGCCGTCGAGGCCAATCCGGATACCCGCTGGAGAATTGTATTCTCTCATTACTCGCCATATAACGGATATGAGGATTATCTGGAAAACGCTCAGCTCATACGGCCGTATTTTCTGGATTTTACCAGTGAATATGACATCGATCTGGTCCTGTGCGGCCATGACCACGCTTATATGCGTTCCTACTTTATCCAGGCGGACGGCAGCTATGTGGAATACGACAGCCCCGCCGTAGATCCGGAAGGAACGATGTATATGACTCTGAGCTCTTCCAGCGGAAGCATGTACCGGAGGCTTACCGACCAGGCAGAGGCAGCCGTCTCCAGGAAATGCGATACGCCGGAGGTAACGGATATACAGATTACTCCTGATACACTGACCGTCAGCACCTACAATGCCGAAACCTGGGAGCTCAACGATACCTTTGAGATTCAGAAAACTTCAGAACAGGCAGCGCCCTGACATATGTCAGGGCGCTTTCTTTTCAATGATCAGCTTCCGGCTGATAAAATTATAAACCATAACCACCGCGGTGGCGCCGATCTTTACGATCAGATAACTGATGTGCAGCAGCTCCACTCCGAACCACATGCACAGCTGGTTGATCCCCAGACCGATGATGCTCAGGAAAACAAACACGATAAATTCTTTAATCCGGCTTTTCTCTTTGTCCGTTTCAAATACAAACGTAACGCTGAGTATATAGTTGACAATCACGGATACCGTAAAGGAACAGGCGCTGGAGACCAGATACACGATCCCTGCCACTTCCGTCAGCAGAACCATAATGCCGTAATCAATAAAAAAGCACAGAAAGCCCACAAATCCGAATTTAATCATCTGTTCTATCAATTTTCTCATATTCTATTCGCTCCATTCTGCTTTGGTCCCGCAGATCACGCTGTACAGACAGTCCGCAATCTGCTCGTATCCGGCTCTTCCCGGGTGAACCGCATCCGACGGCACCTCTTCCGTCTCATCGGAATGAGGATTTACCGGGACTTCCACCGTATCGAAATTATTGGCGCTGTCATTGCACATGCCGGCAGGGACAAAATAGAGGTTCGGCTCATCCGACAATGTCGCTTCCAGATAGGTCATCAGATGGAAGACCTTCTGATCTTCTTCATATTTATAACGGTCCGCGTATAAAGCATATCCGTTATTATTCCAGGACCCGATTCCGTCCTGGTTGGCCGGATACAGTGTATGCACCAGATAAATAGGAAGATCCGGATCATCTTCATGAATCTTTTTTACAATTCGGACAATATTATCTCCGTTCTCTGCAGGATCTGCATCCAGGCCGTTGGTCCCCAGAAAAAGCTGTATCATATCCGGATCGAAACCGGTCGTTTCTTTATAATAGTCCCAGTCAAAACTTCCGGTTTCCTCATTATAAAACGGATGCACATCCTCGTACGGCTCTTCCATCTCATACCCGGTGGCGGTCAGATAATTGGCCGCTGAGAATCCCCTGCGCGCTTCCGTCAATGATCCTCCTACTCCGCGGGTTCCCATATAGATAATTTCCCCGCCGGTCAGTTCATTGAGTCTTTCATAGGTGGCTGTATTGCAGGAAAGGCTGTCGCCGATCGTCAGCATGGAAAATGATTCCTGAAGAGCCGGCACAATATTCAGTTCCGTGGAAGCTGTCGCCACCTGGGCGCCGTTATCATCAAAAATCGTAAAAATCAATGGATACGTTCCAATCAGATCCTCTGTCCCGGTGACGGAAAACTTGCGCTGCATATTCTTACCTACCGCGCAGGTCCATTTTACGTTATAATTTTCCATCCGTTCGCCCAGAGAGGAAATCTGGTTATTATATATTTCAATGGTCACACCGGTCGCCACATAGATCTTTTCAGGGAGGAAAAGTTCTACGCTGCTGTATAACCCTTCGTCATTCCGGACTACGCCTTTGGCCTCCAGATCCCGCTCCAGCGCGCTTACTTCCGCCTCTCTCGCCATTTCATGCACCACCAGAAGCACGCCCAGGAAGATGCAGCAGGCAGTCAGTACCAGAACTGTGGTCCGATAGGCATTTCTTATTACTTTTTCCCGTTCGATTCTCTTCATGTCTCTCCTTTAAAAGCGCAGGGTAAAGTCCGAATAATCCAGTGAAAAATTCGGATTGTAGTAGGGATCGCCTGCATCCAGCTGTGCTTTCCATCTTTCCCGGAAATGTTCACATTCTCTTTCATAACGGCGAAGCTTCTCTCCTTCTTCCATTCCCCGGGTCTTGGACTCATAGTGATACAGTTCCGCGAACGGCGTGAAAATGTTCAAATATCCTTTTTCGCGAATTTTCAGGCAAAAATCCACGTCATTCAAAGAAATGGTAAAGGTCTCATCCAGTCCTCCCACTTCCTCATAGACGGATCTTTTCACCATCAGGCAGGCTCCCGTCACCGCCGTCACATCCTGGGCATAGCACAGCCTGCCCATATATCCCAGATGTTCTCTGGGCATTTTATAATGCGTATGACCGGCAGACCGATGCGCGCCCAGCCCGATCACCACTCCGGCATGCTGAATCGTATTATCTCCATAATAGAGCTTGGCGCCTACCGCGCCCACATCCTGCCTCTGGGCATACATCAGCATCTGTTCCATCCAATCCGGTGAGATTACTTCCGTATCATTGTTTAAAAACAGAAGATACTCTCCATCCGTAAAGGTCACACCGTAATTATTGATTCTGGAATAATTGAACTCACCTGTATAAGCGGTCACTTTTACCTGCGGCTTTTGTTCCAGTTCTTTGTAATAATCAAAGATGCTCTGCTCCGTACTGTTATTCTCCACTACCACAATCTCATAATTTTTCCAGGTAGACTTACTTTCAATAGAAGAAATACATCTGCGAAGGTCTTCCGCATGGTCCTTATTGGGAATCACAATGCTGATCTTCGGATTGCCGTCTATCGGATACCGGATCTGAAAGATTGTCGGAAACGCGCGGGTACTTTCGACCTCCACTTCGATCCCGTAATAATCCCTCATATGATCGTGTACCGCGCGTTTAGCTGCGTCTATCGCATAGGTTTTGGCGCCGATATCCGCCGCCACCGACTGGGGATGGGATCTCCAGTAATAAAGAATCTTTGGAATGTGCTGCACATTCTTGGCCACCTCGGTCAGGCGCAGTATCATATCATGATCCTGGCTTCCGTCGTACTCCGGCCGGAAAAGTCCCGTCTTTTCCAGCAGTTTCGCATCAAATACAGAAAAATGGCAGATATAGTTGTTGGCCCTCAGGTTATCCGGAGAATAATCCGGTTTAAAATGAAGAACAATCAGGTCGTCCAGGTTCGGAGATGTAAAGGTAGCCTCATCGGTATACACATAGTCTGCGTCCTTTTCACAGATTGTCTTCATGCATTCATACAGCAGACTGGGATGCATCACATCATCATGGTCAAAAAGCCCGATATAGTCTCCCGTCGCCATGGAGAAACATACATTGGTATTTCCGGAGATTCCCAGATTCTTCTCAATTTTCTTATAGACGATGCGGCTGTCTTTCTCTGCGTATTCCCGGCAGATTCTTCCCACATCCTCATGTTTTCCGTCGCTTCCGTCTGCCAGGCAGAGTTCCCAGCTGACGTATGTCTGCGCTTCCACCGAACCGATCATCTCTCTTAAGAATTTTTCGGGTGTATTATACAGCGGCACCAGAATGCTGAATTTGATCTTTCGCGGAAACACCGTCTCTTCTTCCAGTTTTCTGCGGGCTGCGTCCGGAAAACTTTTTGTCCCGAAATCCACCCGTTTCGTCGCCTCTCCCCGTTTCTGCTTATAGCGGCGGTACATTCCTTTAATCCCGCCATAGTGAACATATGCGTTTCTTATGCGTTGAAAAAAGTGTACTATGACACGTAAAGGTTTCGAAGCTTTCCAATACCAGGTATCCCGGAATCTGTCAAACCGTTTGTCTCTGTATTCAGGCAGATCTGCCTGCTGCTTTTCTTTGCTCATTTCACCGACCTCAATCTCGTGATTCGGAACCCGTTATCTGCCCAGGGCCCGTTTAATTTTCTTCAGTATGCGGTACGGTCCGCTCTGGCTGATCCGTTCCGCCGCGCGCATCCGGTTCAGAAGATTCATGCAGGCATATGCCGTATCCGGATTCATATGCTCCACCGACAATTCTGCATGGATTAGCCGCGTACCCTCCACCAGGTTCGTCACTGTAATCTGGGGATCGTCCGTTGTGTACAGGATCCCCTGCGCCTCCAGCTCCCGTCCGTTGTGGATGTATTCCAGCTCGTAGGAACCGCCCAGTTCTCCTGCCAGCCTGCGCACCTTCACCAGGGAGCACCCTTCCGCCGGATCCAGCCGGAGTGCCTTTGTCCCCTGCGGAAGCGGAATTTCCAGATGTATCACGCCCTGCTTATCCGGCTGTGTAAGGATCCACATACTGTCTTCTTCTGAGAACCCTTTCCCTGTATCTGCGTAAACCTGTATCCTGTTTGAACGGTCTGTCCGCAGCAGCGTTTCCAGCCGAAGCGTCCTTCCCGCCGTAGCCAGATACTGCTCTCCAATCGTCACTGTTCCGTCCAGAAGCCAGCGTTGAAAATGATGTTCCATCTCCTCAAACTGCCGCTCCTCCTCCGGACTGATCCCTGTCTGAGTCATCAGTCCCAGGGACGCCAGATCGTTCCTTCCGTACTGATAGAGAGAGACCGCCCGCCAGATCAGATACTCTATCGGGACCTGGACCGGAAAAGTCCATTCGTAATCGATGATCCAGATACCGTCCGCCGTTTTCATCAGATTGCCGAAGATCCAGTCCAGATTATTCACCGGGGCTCCCCGATACGCCTTTGTAAATTCCGGATTCCCGAACATCTCCACAAACAAATCGCTCCTGGCAAAGGGCTTTAATTCCGGTCCCAGCGTATCAGTCAGCAGTTTTTTATACTCCTGAAGTTCCGTCTGGAGTCCGGCATAATCTTTTCTCGCCCGCAGGATATCCAATTCTTCCTCCAGGGTCTTTCCCCGCAGGAATTCAAAGCAGGCCTTCCCGCCGCGCAGTTCGCACCGGTTGGCATGCACGCCGTTTTTTTGATACAGCTGCTCCAGTTCCTGCTCCCAGCGCTTCATTTCCCGCACATGTTCCGCGGCTTCCGGATGCGCCGGGACTTTGCACACCAGAGATGATCCATGGTCCTGTACGATCTCTGTCCGGATCATAAACCGCTCCGCGCGGTCGTTGGAATACTTCACATAATCCGGAAGATCCCTCCGATCTTCTCCTACAATAATCAGGAAAGCGTTGGAAAAATCCGGGAAGCGCCCGTCCGCAATCAGCTGGTCGTAAACCTTCTCTTCCTCAAACAGAACCAGCCGCTCACCTTCAAAATTTCTCAGATTCTGATTCAGTTCCCCTGTTTTCGGAAGCCATCGGTCCGAATAAAGACTCATAGGAAACCATCTCTCCGGATATGGATAATAAAAACGATACGGTCCGCATCCTGCAGCTTCCAGTATCTGTTCCAGCCTGTTTCTGGAAAAGGTATGTCCTGCACCTTCCAGGCTGTCAAAATACCGTCCCGTATGAGGTTCCGCGGCTCCCGCCCAGTATTTCAGTCCGAACCGGTTGTCCGCCGCCAGCACCAGATGCCCTCCGGGCTTTACATAGGATAAAATCTTCTGAAGCGCCTGCTGCTCCGGTGCATCACCGTCAAAATAACGCTCTGCTTCCGCCAGAAGCCCGCAGGCAATGACCCAGTCATATCTGCGACCCAGATCTTCCAGACATTTCCATGGATCTCCCGCATGGACTTCCAGATTCTCCGCATCCCGGTAGCGTTCCGACAGGATACGGCTCCGGCTGACACTTTTATCCACGCATACCACATGACCTGCCTTTTTCAGAAAGCCGCCGGTCAATTGTCCGCTGTCAGAGCCTAATTCCAGAAGGGTGTCCTCTTTTCCCACCGGCAGCCACTCGGTCAGATTGGCGCGCAGATGCGATAAATGATAAAGTACCGGCCAGCTCTGTTCGCAGCCCCGGCGGCAGTCATAACCTTCCTTTACCAGACTGTGGATCTGCCTGTCCTCAGAAGGGATCTGCTCCAGGCGGTCTGCTCCGTCCTCGTATGTCAGTATTACGTTCCCTGTTTTTTCCTGCATAACGTCACGCCTTTTCCACCGTAATTTTCGAGTTCATATCATAAAATCCCACGGTATCTTTATCGGAAAGAACCGTCATTCCTACCAGATCATATAACCGGTGATAAACTTTAAATTCATCTCCCACATAACCGGTGCAGCCAAGAGAAATCAGATAATCTCCTCCCTGCAGGTCAATCCGCTGACGGTATGTGACGACACGCTCTTCGCCCGCCTCAACGGTTCCGGTCTCCACACGTTCAAACATTGTATTCGTTCCCGTGATGTCAGTTCCCTGTTTATTCCGAATTGTAATGGTAAAAATCGGATTTGCCACACGGCTGTGAAAATGGACTTTTGCCTTTACCTGGCAGACAGAACCTTTTTCGATAATACTGGAGAACTGCCCGTACTGGTCTACGATGGCAAAATCCACAATCTCCGCCTGCTTTTCCCCGTAGTCCAGAATCGTCGGATTCACTTCGAAATGATCTTTCCAGGCCTTTCCGCTTTCCGTATGCTCTCCTATGGCGCTTTTTCCGCTCACATCCTCCAGGGTCTCTTCATCCAGCTGATGAACCAGAAGCTTCTTATACATATTGACCATGTCTTTGGGAGATCCTTCCGCCAGTTTGACCCCTTTATTTAACAGAATCACGCGGTCACAGTATTTGGCGATACTGGTCAGATCATGGCTTACAAAAAGGATCGTCTTTCCCATCTTTTTGAATTCTTCAAACTTATGATAACATTTGGCCTGGAAAAAAACATCTCCCACGGCCAGAGCCTCATCCACGATCAGGATCTCCGGATCGATGTTAATCGCCACGGCAAAAGCCAGGCGCACAAACATTCCGCTGGAATAGGTTTTCACCGGCTGATGGATGAATTCTCCGATATCGGCAAATTCCAGGATTTCCGGCAGCCGGGCTTCGATCTCTTCTTCCGAAAAGCCCATCATCGTACCGTTCAGATAAACATTCTCCAGACCGGTATATTCCATATTGAACCCGGCGCCCAGCTCCAGAAGGGCAGAGATACGTCCGTTGATCTGCATGGTTCCGCCGCTGGGACTTAAGACACCGGTTATGATCTTCAGAATGGTAGATTTCCCGGATCCGTTGACTCCGATAATCCCCACCATCTCACCTTCCTGGACTTCCATGCTCACGTCCCGCAGCGCATAATGCTCCGTATAGCACTTTTTTCTGGTAAGCCCCAGAGAATCCTTCAGACGGTCCCTGTTCCGGTTATATAATTTATATACTTTTGTAATGTGCTCTAATTTTATCGCTTCGCCGCCCATAATTCTCCTTCTACATCACATCCGCAAAATGTACTTTCAGCTTCTGGAACACGTGATAACCCAGTACCCATGCCACCGCCGTCACGCACCAAAAATACACATGCATCCACCCCAGTCCTGCTACCGAACCGGATCCGAATAAAACCTCCCGATAGCCATAAACAATGTAGCAGAGAGGATTGAGTTTCAGGATCGCAAGGACAGGGTATTTAGCCAGCAAATCTTCCAGAGACCACATAATCGGCGTCATCCATATGCCTACCTGAAGAAAAATATTGATAATCTGACTCAGATCCCGGAAAAACACCACTAAAGAACTGGTCAGCATGCAGAGGCCGGTAACGAAGATCATCAGGCTGGCGCTGAAATATACGATCCACAGCGTGTGCAGTCCCGGATAATAGCCATATAATGCAAACAAAAGCAGCATAAACAGTACGAAGAAGGCGTGGATAAACAGCGCTGCTATGGTCTTCACCAGCGGCAGGATATCGATGTTAAACACTACCTTCTTCACCAGATAATTGTATTCCAGCAGAGCGTTGGTTCCGTTGCTCAGGCTCTCTGAAAAGTAGAACCAGGGCACAATACCGCTGACCAGCCAGAGGACAAACGGTACGTTAATCCCTTCTTTCAGTTCTGCTGTAGCGTTGTTCAGTCCGATCTGAAATACAAACCAGTATACCAGTACGATAACCACCGGCTGTACCATCGCCCAGACCACGCCAAAATAGGAACCCGCATACCGGGTCTTGAAATCGTTTTTTGCCAATTTCCAGATCAGTCTGCGGTTTCCCAAAAATTCCTTTATCATTCGGACCATTGGTCTCTCCTTTATCTGTTCCAGTCTTTGATACCGCCCCATTTCTGATCCTTCTCAGAAATAGTGAGTTCCATTCCCTCCGGAATCGGCCATTTCACTCCGATATCCGGATCATTCCAGAACAGTCCTCCTTCATCATTAGGATGATAGAAATCAGTACACTTATATGCGAATTCCGCATAGTCGGACAATACCAGGAAACCATGCGCGAAATTTTTCGGAATGAAAAACTGCTTTTTGTTTTCCGCGGACAGGATCACGCCATGCCACTTTCCATATGTGGAAGAACCTGGTCTTAAATCTACTGCCACATCAAACACTTCGCCGCTGACTACGCGCACCAGCTTGTCCTGCGGATAATTGATCTGGAAATGCAGGCCTCGCAGCACGCCTTTCTTGGACGCCGACTGGTTGTCCTGGACAAATTCCATGTCGATGCCGGCTGCCGCATAATCTTTATAATTGTATGTCTCCATAAAATATCCGCGTTCATCACCGAATACGGTAGGAGTAATGATCTTGAGTCCCTCGATCCCGCAGGTTTCTACTGTAATCTTTCCCATTTTCTCTTCCTCTTTTTCCTGTTTTTTACAATCCGTTGGCAACATCTACCAGATACTGTCCATACGCCGTCTTCATCAGGGGCTCCGCCAGTTTCAAAAGCTGCTCCCGGTCGATAAAACCGCGGCGGTAAGCGATCTCTTCTATACAGGACACATACAGGCCCTGGCGTTTCTGCATGGCCGCCACAAAATCAGCCGCATCCAGAAGCGCATCATGATTGCCCGTATCCAGCCATGCGAACCCGCGCCCCAGCGTCTCCACCCGGAGCGTGCCTCTGCGCAGATACTCGTTGTTGATACTGGTAATCTCGATCTCTCCGCGGGCAGAAGGCTTTACATTTTTCGCGATTTCCACCACGTCATTGTCATAGAAATAGAGTCCCGGCACTGCATAATTGGACTTGGGGTGTTCCGGTTTCTCCTCAATAGAGACTGCCATGCCGTTCTCATCGAACTCCACCACACCATACTCTCTCGGATCTCTTACGTAGTATCCGAAAATAGTAGCTCCGCTCTCATGGGATACCACCCGTTTCAGCACCTGACTGAAACTCTGGCCGTAAAAGATATTATCCCCAAGGATCAGCGCCACACTGTCTTTCCCGATGAAATCCGCGCCAATGATAAAAGCATCCGCCAGTCCGCGGGGCTGTTCCTGCACCGCATATTCAAAACGCATGCCCAGCTGGCTGCCGTCACCCAGCAGTTCTTTAAACACCGGCAGGTCTCTGGGAGTTGAGATAATCAGCACCTCACGAATGCTTGCCAGCATCAGGATGGAAAGCGGATAGTAGATCATAGGCTTGTCATATACCGGCATGATCTGTTTGGACACCGCTTTGGTCAGCGGATACAGCCTGGTGCCGGAACCGCCTGCTAAGATAATTCCCTTCATAATAAATGTTCTCCTTGCATATTTATTCTTCTTCTGTTACCCGAAGCAGCAGATCGCAGTCTGTCAGGAAATTCCTTGCAAACAGGAAATACAGCTGCCCGTTCATCTCTTTCACATCATAAAGCCGGACCGCCCTGTTCTCCGGCATCCCGGACCGCTTATAGGTCTGCACCTCATTCAGCTCCGGTGTGTAATCCGCGTAATAAACTGACGCCCCCTGGTAGCTTTCTCCCACACAGGCATAGTCACTGCTCACATAAAGCCTCCATCCTGTGTCTGTGGGATCGCAGCTGGCCATCTCATTATCAGCCACGGCCGGCAGCAGTTCTTTCATCCCGCTCCAGGTCCTGCCTCCGTCTTCAGATGTCATAACGCAGATCGCAGACGGACCTTTGTCATAATTTTCCATCTCAAAGAAATAATAAAGTGTACCATCCACATAGCGGATGTCGCCGTCTTCCAGGTTCTGATTTTTCCGGATCACATCTGTCATGAACTCCCAATGCTCCAGATCCTCGGAATAGTACAGTTTCACTGTATAGATGCCGTTTTCCCCATCCGGTTCCGGATTGTTGATGGTTCCTTCAATCGTAGTATGCGTCAGAATCCATCCGTCGTCCACCCGCACCAGGATCGGGTCGATTGCAAGCGTATCCGTTGTCAGCACACACTGGTCTTCCAGCATCTCATACTCCGGAGAAAGGCGCAGGATATGCGTCTCATTGGCATGATTGCTGTATGCCACGTTCCATTCCCCGGAATCTTCTTCCTGCACATAAAGCCAGGACGCTGAAAGCTCCTCATAACTTTGGATTTCACGGCCTTTCAGGTCCAGAATACGGATGCTCTCGTCTACGCTTGTGATAATCCCGTCACCGATAAATTTCGCATCCGCATTGTGATACTGTTCCAGTGTAAATCCGTTTTCAGCCGCGCCTGTCATATCTGCAATCCAGGCCAGTATACAGATACAAAGCCCGACAAAGGGGATCAGAAGCCGTCCCTTCATATCATATCCTCTTTTCCATGCATTTGGATTGATTATATCATCATTGAAGCATTATGACAAGTCGATCAGGCCACACCCTCCTTTTGCCTCCTTTTATGTTTTCCTGCTCCGTCATTTTTATATCCGGCAGCAGTTGCGATAGCTTTTTCCATCCGTCCATGATATGATAATAAAATAAATATGTACAATATATTCTGGAGGGATTATGAGAAGCTTCTATGACCGCATCCTGAAAATCATAAACAAATATTACTGGATATTTTTTATATTGGCATCCGCCGCGGTAGCTTTTTTATGTTTCCGCTGCCTTTATATCGCTCAGATTGATTCCTGGGACGAAGCACGGCACGGCATATCCGCCTACGAAATGATGCAGAGCGGCAATTACCTGGTCAATACTTTCCAGGGACAGGCTGATTACTGGAATGTCAAGCCGCCTCTTTCTTTTTTGACTATTGCCGCCGGTTTCGCTATTTTTGGTTATAATGCGGTAGGACTCCGCTTTTTTTCAGCGCTTGCATATCTGACAGCGTCCGTGTGTACCGGCCTTTTCGCGCGCCGCTACAGCAGACTGGCGTCTCTGCTGGTCATGGTATTCTGCGCCGCAAATTATTTTCCCTTTAAAGCGCATCTGGTTCGGGCCGGCGATGCTGACAGCCTGTATCTTCTGCTGTTTACACTGGCTATGCTTTCAATGCTTAAGATCCGGGATCAACAGCGGTGGCTCTATTTCTGCGGTCTTTGTTTTTCTCTGGCATTCCTGACCAAGAGTTTCCATTCTCTGATGATCGCTGCCATAGGAGGCCTTTTCCTGCTGTTCACAGGTGAAATCAAAAAAATGCGCCTGAAAACCTGGATCGGCTTTCTGGCGTCCGCTTTGCTGCCTGCAATGATCTGGGCTGTTCTCAGATACCAGTATGATGGCATGACTTTTTTTCAGAATATGTTCGAAGCAGATATCATCGGAAGAACTGCAGCAGGCGGAACCGAAGGACATGGAGCCCCCTTTCTATACTATGTCACTTCCATTTTCTGGAATTTTGACTATATCTACGGATGGCTGAGCCTGATCGTATTGCTGGGTATTGCCTATCTGTTCTTCCGCCCGCTGCGGAAGGAAGGGCATCCTCTGCCTCTGTCAGACCAGACCGGTATTCTGCTGTGGCTCTTTATACCGCTGTTGGGGTTTTCACTGGTATCTACCAAACTTATGTGGTACGTATATCCTTGTACAATACCCTTATTTCTTCTGGCGGCGGTATTTCTGGCAGAATTTTTGCAGGCTCCGCATATCCCCGCCTGGCTTCTTACCGTTTTCTCTCTGGTGCTTCTGGCGGGAAGCGCTTACTTTGTATGGGGAAATTATCTGGATAACGTGCGCGGTGCCCATTCCAACGCGCTGCAGACCTTCATCATCGAACAGTTCTCCAGAGATGGTCTGCGTACAGGAGCAACCGTCTATCTGGACGCCTATGATCCGTTTCTCTACGCCAACACCACAGAATGGGAACAGAACAATCTGCTGCTCGCTCTTATGGAAGGAGATCTTGAATGTCTGAACGGCGGAGCAACGGCATTCCTGAGCGATGAGGAAGATTGTTTCCTGATCCTCTCTATTCCATTTCTTCAGAACTATCCTGAGCTGGCCGGCTGCCGGATATTGGCAGATAACGGACAGTATCTGCTGCTTGGCAGATAAACTGTCCGTCATTGCTAAAATTTATCATCCTTTAAACAATTCTTTGCTGCATTGGTCAATTTCATCATAGATTATCGGATCCAGGTGCGGGAACATAGCTCCCGGCAGACCGTAGGTCAGACTGGGAATAAAATGTCCTCCCGGTCCGTAAGTCATGCATGCCCTGCGGACTTCCTCACGAATCTCTTTTTCCCCGGCGTCTGCCCTGTCAATCACAGAATCAATTCCACCCATCAAAGTCATACGTCCGTCCAGTTCTTTCTGGATCTTTACAATATCATTGGTAGGAAGAACCCCCTGCCATATGTCGATTCCCAGCTCTACCATGTCTTCCACAATAGGTTCGCAATAAGAATCTGCATGATGAAGAATAAGTACCCCATGATCCTTCATGTATTTGTACATTTTCACATACTGAGGCTTGATCAGCTCCCTCCAGGATTCCGGACTCATGAAAAGAGAGGTTTTGCTCCCCCAGTCATCATGGGAAATAATCGCATCCGGATGCAGATAATCAACCAACAGTTTTGTGTACTGAAAACGGTACTCGCCGATTGCCTCTGCAAGTTCCAGCATGGCTTCCGGTTCCAGCAGTACATTCATCAAAGTATCTTCAAAGCCCATCAGATGATGCATCTCTTCAAATACACCGGTTCCCATGAAGGCCATGACCATCTTATCCTTTTTGTCTACTTTTGCGGCAGCCTCCAAAGCAGGTTCCCAGTCATCCGGATTTGAACAGTTCGCCACCAGATCCGGTACCACCACTGTTTTTTTCCACTCTGTCACATCCGGGCACACTTTATTATCCGGAGTGATATGCGGCATCGCAAAAAGCTGGTCTTCCGGCCATGCTATCTCAGTCCCCCACCGGTCCTTTGTTGTCATACCTTTTTTTCGATTACCTCTTGTGAACTTCTGTACCGGATCAATCATAACCGGGACCAGCGGCTCATAGCCGTTTACCAGCCGATCTGGTTTTCCCCCCGTCTTTTTCAGAGTTTCCAAGAAATTCTCCTTTGGCGTCAACATAGTCACCTCACCTCTCCTTTTCTGATTTCAACTTAATTTTAACGGAATCCCAGAAAAAAACATATCCGCAATAAGTTCAAGAATCCATTCCTTTGATTGTACAGTCTGTATTGACCGGAATCGTAAAAGAGCCGGGATTGACCTTGAACAATCCCGGCTCTTTATCCTGACTTATTTACAATTAAATGTGGAGCATTCTGTCTGCTCGCAGTGACAGGCATTCGCACCGCTCACCTGAATCTGGTCCGCGTGGCATTTACAGGACTGATTATAGGTGCAGGCAGTCGCGTCGCAGGAAACCTCGGTCGGCTTGTGCGGCGTGCCGCAGCTGCTTGTCATTCCGTCGTTTTTGCGCTCCTGAAAACTTTCACAGCATGTCTGGTCTGTGACCTTGGCGCCCTGGCCTCCTACATGGATGTTGTCCTTGCAGCAGGAATTTTCCTTGTTAAAGGTGCAGTTTACAACAGAACAATCTAATTTTGTCATAATCTCTTCCTCCTTCCGGTTTTACAAAGATAGTATCCGGATTTCGCAAAGAAATTATACCTTCATGCTTTTCAATCCCATATTTTTCCAATTCTGAACCATTATTTAAAATATGCTACGCCTGATTCAAAAATCTTCATATCCTGTTCTCCGTAGATATTGACCGCCACGGAATCTCCCCGGCGTTCAGAATGTGCCATCTTGCCCAGCACACGGCCGTCCGGACTTGTAATACCTTCAATGGAAGCATAGGATCCATTCACATTCCATTCCTCGTCCATGGTCGGGCTGCCGTCCAAATCTACGTACTGAGTCGCCACCTGTCCATTGGCGAAAAGACGGTCGATCCATTCTTTCGGAGCCACGAAACGGCCTTCTCCATGGGAAGCCGGGTTTACATAGACGCCGCCCAGCTGCGCGCCTGCAAGCCACGGAGACTTATTGGTCACGACTTTGGTATACACCATACGGGATATATGCCTGCCAATGGTATTGAACGTCAGGGTCGGAGAATCTTCTTTCTGACCCACAATCTCTCCATAGGGAACCAGTCCCAGTTTGATCAGCGCCTGGAATCCATTGCAGATGCCCAGGGCAAGTCCATCGCGCTCATTTAAGAGTTTCGTGACTGCCTCGCGGATCTTCTCATTCTGGAACGCCGTAGCAAAGAACTTGGCGGAACCATCCGGTTCATCACCGGCCGAAAAACCTCCCGGGAACATAATAATCTGCGCCTGATCGATCGTTCTTGCAAATTCGTCCACAGATTCGCGGATATCGCTTTCACTCAGATTCCGGAAAATCTTTGTCACCACATCTGCTCCCGCACGCTCAAACGCCTTTGCACTGTCATATTCACAGTTTGTACCCGGGAACACCGGAATAAACACTGTGGGTTTCGCCACTTTATGTTTGCATACATAAATGCTGTCTGTCTTATAGACCGGCGTATCCAGTTTTTCTTTTCCTTTGACCGCCACAGTAGGGAATACTTTTTCCAGAGTGCCCGTCCATGCTTCCAGCGCCTCATCCATGCTGATCGACACATTTCCATAAGAGAAGCCGCTCTCGGTCACCTCTCCGATCAAAGTATACGTAATAGAAAGTTCTCCTACTTTCCCATCCGGCACCTCTGCCACGATGCATCCAAATCCCGGCGCAAATGCGTCCCGAGGATCCAGATTGTGTTCCAGCTTCACGCCCAGCTTGTTGCCGAACGCCATCTTGCTGACTGCCGCGATAATGCCTTTACCATCCAGCGCATAAGCAGATATGATCCGTCCGGCTTTGATATCCTCAAAGAATTTGCCGTACAGATCCATCGCCTGTCCATAATCCGGCAGATCGTACGCATCCCTGTCAATCTTCAGCAGGATTAATTTATTGCCCGCTTTCTTTAGCTCAGGCGTAATGATCGTCTTATCGCTGGCGATATCCACCGCGAAAGAGACCAGTGTCGGGGGTACGTCAATGTCATTAAATGTACCGGACATACTGTCTTTCCCGCCGATCGAAGGCAGTCCGAAGCCCATCTGCGCGCTGTACGCGCCAAGGAGAGCGGCAAACGGCTGGCTCCAACGATGCGGGTCCTCTGTCATTCTGCGGAAATATTCCTGGAAAGTAAAACGGATCCTGCTGTAGTCTCCGCCGGAAGCTACAATCCTGGCCACAGACTCCAGCACCGCGTAGACAGCGCCATGATAAGGAGACCAGCTGGACAGGTACGGGTCAAATCCGTAGCTCATCATGGTCACAGTGTCCGTTTTGCCCTTCAATACCGGAAGTTTAGCCACCATGGTCTGCGTTTCCGTAAGCTGATACTTGCCGCCATAAGGCATGAACACGCTTCCCGCGCCAATGGAACCGTCAAACATCTCTACCAGGCCTTTCTGGGAGCATACATTCAGGTCTTTCAGGGTATTCAGCCATGCTTCTCTTACATCGCCGACTTCTTTTCGTTCAAAATATTTCTCTGTCTCGGAGGGCATATCCACCGCGACTGCCGTCTCCTGATGCGCGCCGTTGGTATTCAGAAATGCGCGGGAAATATTAACGATCTCTTTGCCTCTCCATTTCAGCACCAGTCTCGGAGATTCTGTAACTTCCGCTACACACACGGCCTCCAGATTTTCCTCCGCCGCGTATTTCATAAACTCATCCACGTCTCCCGCGTCCACGACTACTGCCATACGCTCCTGAGACTCGGAAATAGCGATCTCTGTACCGTCAAGGCCCGCATATTTTTTCGGCACCTTATCCAGATCGACTACCAACCCGTCTGCCAGCTCGCCAATAGCCACAGATACGCCGCCCGCGCCAAAATCGTTGCATTTGCGGATCAGACGCGTTACTTCCGGGCGGCGGAACAGTCTCTGGATCTTACGCTCCGTAGGAGCGTTTCCTTTCTGCACTTCAGCGCCGCAGGTTTCGATGGAAGCTTCTGTGTGTACCTTGGAGGAGCCGGTGGCGCCGCCGCAGCCGTCTCGTCCCGTGCGTCCGCCCAGCAAAATGATAATGTTGCCCGGATCGGAAGTCTCACGGATCACGTCTTTTCTCGGAGCGGCTCCCATGACTGCTCCGATCTCCATACGTTTCGCCACATAATCCGGATGATAAATCTCTTTTACATAACCGGTGGCAAGACCGATCTGGTTGCCATAAGAGCTGTAACCGCTCGCCGCCCCGCGCACCAGTTTTTTCTGAGGCAGTTTGCCCTTCAGAGTCTCGGATACCGGCACGGTGGGATTCGCAGCTCCGGTTACACGCATTGCCTGATAGACATAAGTACGTCCGGATAAGGGATCGCGGATAGCTCCTCCCAGGCAGGTGGCCGCCCCGCCGAACGGCTCGATCTCAGTAGGATGATTATGCGTCTCATTTTTGAAGTTCACAAGCCATTCTTCCGTTTTTCCGTCAATCTCTACCGGAACAACGATAGAGCAGGCATTGATCTCGTCCGACTCTTCCTGGTCCTGAAGTTTTCCTTCTTTTTTCAATTTCTTCATTGCCATCAGGGCCAGATCCATCAGGCACGGAAATTTATCTTTTCTTCCCTGATATACGTCTTCCCTGTCTGAAAGATACCGGCGGTACGTCTCTTCGATGGGTTTGCGATAGTACCCGTCCTCAAACGCAACATCTGTCAATTCCGTAGAAAAAGTCGTATGACGGCAGTGGTCTGACCAATATGTATCCAGCACGCGTATCTCTGTCATGGACGGGTCCCGTTTTTCCTCGCCCCGGAAATAATTCTGAATATGCAGGAAATCCTTAAACGTCATGGCGAGACTCAAAGAATCGTACAATGCTTTCAGCGTATCTTCGTCCATCCCGCAAAATCCATCAAAGATCTTCACATCCTCAGGCTCTTCAAACACTGTCACTAATGTTTCCGGTTTCTCCATATCTGTCTCCCTGGAATCCACCGGGTTAATACAGAATGCTTTAATGGCCGCCAGTTCCTCCTCAGTCACACTGCCTTCCACCACATATACTGTCGCCGTACGGATCACCGGTTCCTCGGAAGAATTCAGAAACTGCACGCACTGTACCGCGGAGTCCGCTCTCTGGTCAAACTGCCCCGGAAGATACTCAACTCCAAATACCGCATCTGTTTCTTCCTGCGGAAATTCTTCCAGATACAGGATATCCACCGGCGGTTCGCTGAACACGGTATGGCAGGCTTTTTCGAATGTATCGTCAGAGATATTCTCCACGTCATAACGGATCAGTACCCGCACCCCCGTCACAGTCTGAATGCCCAGATAGCTCTGAATCTCTTCCTGCAGCTCTTTCGCTTTGACCGCATAAGCTTCTTTTTTTTCAACAAAGACGCGTCTTACCATGCTGTTTACCTCCACTTATCATTTCACACCGGGTCTTCTGACATGAGAAATCAGAAAATCCTTTACTTTTTGGATTATCATATCACATTTCATATAATAAGTAAATTTAATATATATAATTTATATTATTAAATTTACTTATTAATATCATCTTTGTTTTATCAGCACAGAAAAAGACGCCCTGCGTACGCAAAGCGCCATTTTCCGTTTTTCTTATGGAATTACAGTCTATCAGCCTGTGCCTTCATATTTTTATATTCCGCTACAGAGCGGTCAAATCCTTTGATATGACGATACAGCCAGTCGATTACGTTTTTATTCACAGCGGCAACAAACGCATCAGACGGTCCTTCCTCCTCTTCCAGCATCTCGTGCAGTTCAGAAACAGCCTGTTTAAAATCCGCGTGCTGTTTCCTGTGTTCTTCAATGCCCGGATAGGAAATCTCTTCCTGAAGCTTCTCCTCTGCGCTGAAATGAAATTCGGTATAATCAGACAGATAATCAAGCATCTTGATGGCTTCCAGCTTGCCTCCGCCCTGTTCACAACAGGCTACCAGTTTATTGATCTTGTCGATCAGTTCTTTGTGCTGTCCGTCGATCATCTCATTCCCGGTTACCAGGCTCTCATCAAATTCCGCATACATCGTAGGTTCCTCCTTTGATCTTTTCTGACTGCATTTATCATAACACATATTTTCCCGGTCCGCTACCCCTGCGGCGATGAAATCAGGATTACCCATACGGCATAATTCCCGGTCTTCTTCCGGGTGTTTTTCCGCCCATCTCTCCATTTCAATTTCCCATTCATCCGCCATATCCATAAGCTCTTTACAGATATGTTCTTTTAATTTTCTGTCATCCATTTTTCCCTTCCGGCCGTTTGACACCCATTAATTATGGTGTATATATTTAATGTAATTTTGGTGTATATTTTCTTAATCTAATTACAATTATAATACTTCCGAGAGGTGATGTACAGTGGAACAGTTTCGGGTAGAAAAAACAGAATATGTAAACAAAACATTTCGGCTGCCCAAAGACCTGGTTACCGAGCTGAGCGTACTTGCCCAACAGAAAAATGTCTCTCTAAATCAGTTGGTCATCCAGTGCTGCCGCTACTCTCTGAATAATCTAGAGGACAGCGACACCTGATCATCACTGATCTCCCTGTTTCTTCTTGCTTAAAGCTGACAGCTATGGTAAACTAAACATAGTTTTTATTTGGGAGGAACCCATGGAAAAATTCAGGGTAGAGAAGAACGAGTATGTGAGCAAGACCATCCGTGTTCCGTCCGGATTGTTTTCTGAGATGGATCACTTAAGCCGGCAGAAGGGCATTCCCTTCAATCAATTGGTTATCCAGTGTTGCCGTTATGCCATGAGTCATCTGGCAGACGACGAAGGAGGCAGGGCCTGACCGGGTTCCCCCGGAAGGCCCCGGCCATTCGTCGGCTATCTGTTAATCTTTCCGCAAATTTCTTTTCTCTTTTGCAAAATCCAGTAGAAATCCATATTAAAAAAGTGTAAAATAAAAGAAAAATTTGACGACAAAAGAAGGAGTATCCATGAATTCTATCATTATCGGCATCGCAGGCGGTACTGGTTCTGGAAAATCGACTTTTACAAACCGCCTGAAAGAAGCCTTCAAAGATGACGTAGCAGTTATTTACCACGACAATTACTACAAGCGGCAGGACGACGTTCCTTTTGAGGACCGCAAGAAAGTAAATTACGATCATCCGGATTCCCTGGAGACCGATCTGATGCTCCAACATCTGGAACTGTTAAAATCCGGGCATGCCATTGACTGTCCCGTCTATGATTATTCCCAGCACAACCGTTCTGACAAGATTCTTCACATCGAGCCGAAAAAGATCATTCTGGCAGAAGGTATCCTGCTGCTCTCCGATCCCCGTATCCGGAACATGATCGATATTAAGATCTATGTGGAAGCAGACGCGGATGAACGTATCCTGCGGAGAATCGTCCGCGATGTGAAAGAACGGGGGCGCGATCTGGACAATATAGTGGAACAGTATCTGACTACCGTAAAACCCATGCATTACCTGTATGTAGAACCGACCCGCGCACTGGCCGATATCGTCATCAACAGCGGTATGAACGATGTGGCTTTCGATGTTGTACAATCCAAGATACGGCTCCTTCTGAATAAACAGTAAATTTGCTGCATATGCTGTTCATGGTGATATCATGAACTCATTAAAGCGCGACCTGCTCAAAGGCATATTCTTTGTCCTGGCTGCCGGTTCCCTTGCCCACTTTATCTATGAGTGGTCCGGATACAGCACGGCAGCCGGACTTTTCTTCCCGGTAAACGAATCCACCTGGGAACACATGAAACTCTGTTTTTTTCCCATGCTGGGCTATTCTTTTTATTTGTATTTTAAATTCCATGATGCAAAAGACTGTGTGCTTTTCTCCATGCTTTCCGGCACTCTTGCCGGGACTTTTGCGATTCCCGTCATATTTTACACATATACCGGCGTTCTCGGATACCATACACTGTTTCTGGATCTGCTGACTTTTTTCTTCAGTGTACTTACCGGCTTCTGTATCGCTTATCGGACAGCACTCTCTTGCCCTCCAAGAACCAAGACCTTGTGGATCCTGATCGCCGTGATTTTAATAGTCGTCTGCTTTATGGCATTCACTTATTCGCCCCCTTCTCTGGGGATCTTCGAAGTGCCTGAATAGGCCCAAAAAAATATGCCATAAACATATTTTACCCCCTTGCGCTAAAAGAAAAGTATGCTATGATATAATTACTTTTACAAATGATAACCATTGCCGGCGCAGGCTGCTTCACAATTTTAAGCCATCAAAAGAACGGAGGGGTTACATAGTGTCTGAAGAATTAAAAAATATCCTGACACAACTGGAGCAAGTGAATTCCAAAATGGAACAAATAGATTCCAAAATAGGACAGATGGGTTCCAAAATGGAACAGATGGATTCCAAGATAGAACAGATGGATTCCAAGATAGAACAGATGGATTCCAAGATAGAACAAATGGATTCCAAAATAGAACAAATGGATTCCAAAATAGAACAAATGG
>ERZ1643251.244-NODE-244-length-91160-cov-102.910016_pt1 | contig 91160 bp, 79 predicted proteins | sample MGYA00579261_ERZ1643251 | MGnify/ENA primary metagenome ERZ1643251 (study PRJEB29033, sample SAMEA4952267) | chicken gut metagenome | biome: Broiler Chicken; feature: Gastrointestinal Tract; material: Caecum | place: Ireland | collected 2018 | study: Broiler... | reverse complement strand
ACTTCTCGTTGATACGCCGGGCCTCTAAACTCTTGCCCACGGCCTTGTTGGCTTTAGTATCCCACAGGGAGATAGGTACGGTGAGTTTGCAGCTGAACTGCGACATCGTGCCGTTGATGGTGATACGGCCCATGACGGGAACCTGACCCGATTTCTCGGATTGCCTTTTCACATAGAAAAGGACTTTGAAAGTGCTGCGTTGCATGATAACTTAACTTTTTGAATTGGTTAAACGTTTAGTCAAGTTATTTGTTGCGGGGAAAAGCAGCGCAAGAAACTGAAAGCAAGCGCCTTAATGCAAAACAAAGCATTTCGGGCAGGTAACGGATAAGTAACACAACTCACCGTTCAACCTGCCCGAATTTGCATTTTTATCACTCGGTGCACTTGCAGAAAAAAGAACTAAATAACTGCAAACAAGATATTTACTCTTTTCTGCACTTTCTATTACCTACAACAGCCCGGCCGTCGACGAACCGGCAACAAAAAAGCATCCCTCAACGGGATGCTTTTGGTTTCAATGCAGACACATGACACATGGTCGCAGGCGTACGACCGCACAACGTATGACCGCAGACGCATCATGCACGGTGCACGGCGCACGAACTCCGAACGGCTACGTTCTGTTCGCCGCGACCCAGTCGGTCAGCTCCACGAAGTCGGCGACCGAAAGCTGCTCGGCGCGCTGCGTGAAGAAAGGATGCTCCGCGCCGCCGAAATTGCCGAATACCGACCGCAGCGAGTTGCGGATCATCTTGCGCCGCTGTCCGAAGGAGGCTTTCACGACCTTCACGAACAGCGTTTCGTCGCAGGCGAGCCGCTCGACGCCGTTGCGGCGCAGGCGGATCACCGCGCTCTTGACCTTGGGCGGCGGATTGAAAACCGTCTCATTGACCGTAAAAAGATACTCGATATCGTACCACGCCTGCAAAAGCACCGAAAGGATGCCGTACTCCTTCGAGCCGGGAGGTTCGGCCAGCCGCACGGCGACCTCCTTCTGGATCATGCCGACGCATTCAGGCACCAGATCGCGGTTCTCCAGCACCTTGAAGAATATCTGCGAAGAGATATTGTAGGGAAAATTGCCGATGATCTTCAGCCCTCCGGGAAACAGTTCGCGCAGGTTCATCTTCAGGAAGTCGCCTTCCATCAGGCGCGGCGTGAATTCGGGATAATGCGTATGCAGGTATTCGACGCTTTCCGGGTCGATTTCGGCCCCGTAGGTGACGATGTCGTCGCGCCTGAGCAGAAACTGCGTCAGCACGCCCATGCCGCACCCGACCTCCAGCACGTCGCAGCGCCCGGCGGCTTTCGCCCCCTGCCCGGCATCCGGCGTAACATCCGGCTCTATACCCGACACACCCTCCGGCTCTGTCTCCTGCGCAACATCCCGCCCGGCACCCGCCGCGACACCCGGTTCCGTACTCTGCACGACATCCGGTCCGGCACCCGCCGCGACACCCCGCCCGGCAGCAATTTCCGCCGTCCGGCCATCGACTGCGACTGCGGCATCCCCGGTTGCGGCCGCTGCACCCGTCTCGGCAGCGTTTCCGGTCCCTCTTTTCGCTGCGACGATTACGGCCGTCTCCGGCTCCTCCGGTCCCCTCCCAGCCGCAGCCTGCCCGTCCGCTCCGGGAAGAGCGGCAACAGCAGGAGCTGTCCGCAGCCGGATCTCTCCGCCCGAAAGCGAGTCGCAGATTTTGCGCGCGATATTCAGATCGACCAGAAAATGCTGGCCCAGCGCCTTTTTAGCCCTTACTTCACTCATTCTATTTCAGCAATTCATAATAACAGCCGTTCCCGAACGCTCCGTTCACGACAAAAGCGCGGTGCCCCCCCCGAAACGGAATCCGGCTTCGGCCAGCACCCGCTGCAAAGCGGGATTCGAGACGTATGCGGCGGCAAAGATACGAATTATCGGGGTATTTGCGAAAACCCGCTCCGCGGCCCGCGCCACGGCGGCGGTCATAACGCCCGTCCCCGGTACGAAGCCCCGATCCAACAGCCGATTCCGGCGTTGAACCGCCCGACATCCGTCTCCGGCGCAAACCCGATGCCGCCCACGGCTTTGCCGCCGATCACTACGGCGAAATCCTCCGGCCGGGATTTGGCCGCGGCCTGCGCGATGAAGGCGTCCCCTCCGTCTCAGCCCTCTCAAAAAAAATCCGCCGGGCCAATGTCCGGCGGATAACTCTCAGCGCTTCTGTCTGCGCGATTTCTTCTTCTCCTGCCGCTCCTTGGCCCGGCGTTCGAGCCGCACGCGGCGCTGCGTCAGGCGGAACGTGTAGAGCAAGCCCACGAAACCCACGCCCAGCAGCGTAATCCAGAACCAGACGGCAATGCCCCGTTCCATATACTCCAGCGCGTAAATCACGCCCGCGACCGCCGCGATCATCATCACGAGACGGACGATCTGCATAACATTCGTTTTCCTCATATCACTCCTTATTTTACACGTTTCCGACTCCGGGCGCCGGCCGCCGCAACCGCCGCGCCGCACGGACCGGCATACAAACCCGCGCGCAAAACCGCTGCACAAACCGCAGCACGGACCCGCGCGCACCGATCTTCCTCTTCCCCGCGCGCCATACGCCACAAAACGGCTGCGTCGCCCTGCCGGAAAACACGGTCTCCACGCTCTGAAACAACTGTAAAGCGCCCCGTCAAGGAATCTGGTGCCTGTTCACCTCGTCGAGGTGCCTGCACTTGCGCTTGTGGCATTCATTATACACCATACCCGCGCCGGCCAGTGCAAACAGCACCGCCACGATCAGGTCGAAAATACAGTTCTTGTTCGACAAAGCCCAGAATATATTGACACCGAGCCACACGAGCGTCACAATCAGGAAAATCACGGCAACAGTAAAAGTCTTTTTGTTCATAGGCATATTTGTTAAGTTAGTCCATTGCTCGGAACAGTGACGCAACAGCCGCGGGACAGCAGGTCGGTACAGGGCGTCAGTTACCCTGCTCGCACATGAATTTGATACGCACCAGACGTATCTCCTCCTCGGTATAGTCGGCCCCCAGTTCGTCGATGGCCGCATCGAGCGAGTCGCTCTCGGCGTCCTCCTTGAAATAGAGGTATATGTCCTCGATCTTGTCCTCGTCCATAAACTCCCGGAGGTAATAGGAGATGTCGAGCTTCGTGCCCGAATTGACGATTCCCTCGATCTCGGTCAGCAGCTCGTCGAAATCGAGATCCTTGGCACGGGCGATGTCCTCGAAATCCATCTTCCGGTCGATCGACTGGATGATGAAGATCTTGTTGCCCGACTTGTTGCCGACCGACTTGACGATCATGTCCTGCGGACGAATGATCTCCTTCTCCTCGACGTAGGCCTTGATCAGCTTGATGAACTCCTCGCCGAACTTGCGGGCCTTGCCCACGCCGACGCCGGTAATGTTCTGCATCTCTTCGAGGGTGATGGGGTACTGCACGGCCATATCTTCGAGCGACGGGTCCTGAAAGATGACGAACGGCGGCAGCCCGTGCTGCTTGGCGACCTTCTTGCGCAGGTCCTTGAGCATCGAGAACAGCTCCTCGTCCGCCGCGCCGCCCTTGCCCATCGGGGCCACGGCCTCGGCCTCCCGCTCCTCCTCGTCGTAATTGTGGTCGAGCGTCACGGTCACGGGGAACGGCATGGCGATGAAATTCTCGCCCTTGCGGTTCACCGAGATCAGTCCGTAATTCTCGATATTCTTGTCCACCAGTCCGAGGATGAGCGCCTGACGCAGTACGGCGCCCCAGAAACTGGCGTCGTGCTCGGCGCCTGCGCCGAACCACTTGCTCTTGTTGTGTCCGTAGCTCTTTATCAGCGCCGTGGTCTTGCCCGTCAGCACATTCACCAGATAGTCGCCCTTGAACTTGTCGCCGATGTCGCGCAGAGCCTCCAGCAACATCTTCAGCGCGGCCTTGGCGTCGATCTTGGGCCGCGGATTGCGGCAGTTGTCGCAGTTGCCGCAGTTCTCCTCCGTATACTCCTCGCCGAAGTAGTGCAGCAGCGTCTTGCGGCGGCACATCGAACTCTCGGCGTACGACACCGTCTCCAGCAGCAGCAGTTTGCCGATCTCCTGTTCGGCGATGGGCTTGCCCTGCATGAACTTTTCGAGTTTCTGAATATCCTTGTAACTGTAGAAGGTCAGGCAGTAGCCTTCGCCGCCGTCACGGCCGGCGCGGCCCGTCTCCTGATAATAGCCTTCGAGCGACTTGGGTATGTCGTAATGGATCACATAACGCACGTCGGGCTTGTCGATGCCCATGCCGAATGCGATCGTGGCGACGATCACGTCGGCGCGCTCCATCAGGAAATGGTCCTGATTGGCGGCGCGCGTCGCGGCGTCCATGCCGGCGTGGTAGGCCAGCGCCTTGATGCCGTTGGCCACGAGCAGTTCGGTCAGCTCCTCGACCTTCTTGCGGCTCAGGCAGTAGATGATGCCGCTCTTGCCCTCGTTCTGCTTGATGAAGCGGATGATGTCGCGGTCCACGTTGTGCTTGGGCCGGATTTCGTAATAGAGGTTCGGGCGGTTGAACGACGACTTGAAGACCGAAGCGTCGGACATGCCCAGATTCTTCTGAATGTCCAGCTGGACCTTGGGCGTGGCGGTCGCCGTCAGGGCGATCAGCGGCGCAGGACCGATTTCGTTGATGATCGGACGGATGCGGCGGTACTCCGGCCGGAAGTCGTGCCCCCACTCCGAGATGCAGTGCGCCTCGTCGATGGCGTAGAACGACACCTTTATCTTATGCAGGAAAGCCACGTTGTCCTCCTTGGTCAGCGACTCAGGGGCGAAATAGAGCAGCTTGGTCTTTCCCGACAGCACGTCGGCGCGCACCTGCGCCACGGCGGTCTTGTTGAGCGACGAGTTGAGGAAATGGGCGATCCCCGAATCGGCCGAGAAGGTGCGCATGGCGTCCACCTGATTCTTCATCAGCGCGATAAGCGGTGAAATGACGATCGCCACGCCGTCCATGATCAGGGCGGGCAGTTGGTAGCACAGGGACTTTCCGCCGCCCGTCGGCATAAGCACGAACGTATCGTTTCCCTCCAGCACATTGCGGATCACAGCCTCCTGATTCCCTTTGAACGACGAAAAGCCGAAGTATTCCTTCAGCTTGTCGTGCAGCAGGGACGATTCATTTTGTTTCATTTCGCCGATTCTACTCTTTATTCACAAATTCTTAGGTAAAGTTAGCAAAAAATTCGGAATTCCGCACCATCTACCGATAAAAATTCAGCGTCCCGGCGATTGGAGCAAGCCCGGCCGCGCCCGGCTCAACGAAATGGTTTCGTTTCTTTCCGGTACGGACACAAGAACGGGCGCCCCGGAAAAATGGCATATTCTATGCAAAAGAGTTCCCCGATCCCCTGCAAACAGTTTGCTGTCCGACGCTTATTAACCGACATAACCAGTCAGCCATGAAAAAACGCTTACTATCCGCACTGCTGTTCACCGCCGCACTGAGTCTCCCGGCGGCCGCGCAGACGCTCCCCGCACAACCCGCCCCGGAAGGCTCCGGCACACGACCGGCCCCCCGAACAAGCGCCGCCGAGATCGACGACGCCAATGACGCCGCTTCGCCGGAAGAGGTCTCGAAGAAGATCACCCGGTTCGAGAAGATTCTCGCCGCGCTGCCCAAATTTTCGGGCTATGCACAGATCGGCTACACCTACCAGACCAACGTCGGGGGAACGGACGGCAAAAATTCGTCGTCGTTCAACGTCAAGCGCATGCGTCTGATCCTCACGGGCGACATCTCCCGCACGTTCGACTACAAGATGCAGTTCGAGGGCTTCTCCAGCTCGGCCGACCAGCAGGGCAAGGCGCTCATCACCGTGCAGGACATGTACCTGCGGGCCAAAATCCGCCCCCAGATACACATCTGGGCCGGTCAGTTCCCCGTTCCACTGACCATCGAGAATTACGACATCTCGCCCGGCACGCTCGAAGTCCCCAACTTCTCGCACGCCATTCTCAAAATGGTCTGCCGCAACGCCGTGTCGGGCTACAACACCTACGGACGCGACTGCGGCCTGCAAGCCACGGGCGCGTTCCTGCACCGCGACGGCTGGGACATGCTCACCTACAACCTCGCCCTCTTCAACGGCTCGCAGATGAACCGCCCGGACGACAACAAGTCGAAAGACATCGTGGCGCGCCTCACATTCTTCCCTCTCAGGGAGCTGCGCATTTCAGGCTCGGTGAACTGGGGCGAATACACCAACAACACGGTTTCGAAGGACTATATCCCCATGACGCGCTACGCCGCCGGCTTCTGGTACGACAGCGAACACATCCTCGTCCGGGCCGAATACGCGCACACCGGCTCCTCCGCGGCCTACACAGACAAGACGACGGGGGAAAAGACACGCGGCAAGGTCGACGAACAGATGTACTACCTCATCGCAGGCTACAAATTCAAGGGCAAATACATGCCCGTAATCCGCTACGACGTCTTCAACGGCAAACGCAACACCTACCTGCCCGGCTCGGTCGGCAAGCAGCAGGACTTTCTGGTGGGCTTCCTCTACATGCCCATTCCGCGGCTGAAGGCGCAGGCCGCATGGACGCTTTCGAAATACTCGGCGGCGGGAGCCAAGAACGGCAACGGCTTCGAAGTGGCGCTGATCGGATTCTTCTGACGCCCGGCCCGATTGTCCCCGCAGTTGCCGGGACAACATCGCCGCACGCTCCGGCCCGCACGCCCGGCCGCCGAGGAACATTTCCGCGGCCGTTCGGAACCTTTTTGCCGCCGCTGCGGACAATTTCCGGACTTCGCCCCCTTTCCGGAGAGAATTATGGCCCCGCGGTTTGGAGTTTTTACCTACTTTATATACCTTTGTTGCGACGGCCCCGGCCCGCAGCCTTCCCGTTCCGGCTCATCGGCCCGAATACGGAACCGCTTCGGGATGAAGGGGCTGCAAACCTAACCATGCAGCAACATGCGCCTATACACAAGCGAACTTGTCAAGAAATATAAAGCCCGCACGGTCGTCGATCATGTCTCGATCGACGTCAATCAGGGCGAGATCGTCGGACTGCTCGGCCCCAACGGAGCTGGCAAGACCACGACCTTCTATATGATCGTGGGACTCATCAAGCCCAACGAAGGACGCATTTTTCTGGAAAACGACGAGGGACAGGTCGCCGAGCTGACCAACGAACCGGTCTACAAGCGCGCGCAGATGGGCGTGGGCTATCTGGCGCAGGAAGCGTCGGTTTTCCGCCGCCTGTCGGTCGAGGACAACCTTCGCGCCGTGCTCGAAATGACCGAATATTCGAAGGAGTATCAGGCCGAGCGCGTCGAGTCGCTGATCGAGGAGTTCCGCCTGCAGAAGGTCCGCAAGAGCCTCGGCATCCAGCTTTCGGGCGGTGAACGCCGCCGCACGGAGATCGCGCGCGCCGTGGCCATCAACCCGGCGTTCATCCTGCTCGACGAACCCTTCGCGGGCGTGGACCCGATCGCCGTCGAGGACATCCAGTCGATCGTGGCGACGCTCAAGCACAAGAACATCGGCGTGATCATCACCGACCACAACGTCGACGAGACGCTGGCCATCACCGACCGCACCTACCTGCTCTACGAAGGCAAGATCCTCAAAACCGGCACCGCCGAGGAGCTGGCCGCCGACCCGATGGTCCGCAAGGTCTATCTGGGCCAGCACTTCGAGCTGAAAAAGAGCCACCAGCTGACGCAGGAGATGAAAAACCGCAAAACTCCGCAGGAATAACGGCCGAAACACGAAATCAGGGATGCGGCGCTCTTGCGCCGGCATCCCCGCATAACCATATATCACCCCATAATGGATAAGACGGTTCCATCGGGCCGCGTCAAAGGCACGCTGACGCCGCCCTGCTCGAAAAGCTACGCACAGCGCGCCTTGGCGGCATCGCTTCTCTGCGAAGAGACCTCCGTGCTGCGCAACATCGAGTTCTGCAGCGACACGCGCTCGGCGCTGCAGTGCATCGAGACGCTCGGCGCCCGCGTGACCCGGATCGGCGAAGAGACGCTTTCGATCGAAGGCGGACTGCGCCCGCAGGGGCACACGCTCCGCGTCGGCGAGTCGGGTCTTTCGACACGCCTTTTCACCCCCATCGCTTCGCTCTGCGGCACGCCGATCACCATCGAAGGCGAGGGCACGCTGCTCCGCCGCCCGATGGAGATGATGATAGGACCGCTGCGCACGCTGGGCGTCCGGGTGCGCGACAACGGCGGATTCCTGCCCTTCGAAGTCCGCGGACCGATCCGCGGCGGCGAGGTCGACGTGGACGGCTCGGTCTCGTCGCAGTTCATCACGGGACTCATGCTGGCACTGCCGCTGGCCCGACACGACACCACGATCCATGTGCGGAGCGCGGTTTCGACCCCTTATCTGGACATGACCATAGACACCGCGGCCCGTTTCGGGGTGGAAATCTGCCATAACGATTACGAAGAGTTCTACATCGAAGGCGGCCAGCGTTACAGCCCGGCCTGCCTGAGCATCGAGGGCGACTGGAGCGCGGCGGCCATGCTGCTGGTGGCCGGCGCCGTCGCCGGGGAGGTTACGGTACGGAATATCTCGATGCTCTCGAAGCAGGCCGACACGGCCATCTGCACGGCGCTGGTCCGGGCCGGCGCCGCCGTCATCAACGAAGCCGATTCGGTGACGGCGATCAGCCGCCCGCTGCACGGCTTCGAATTCGACGCCACCAACTGCCCCGACCTCTTCCCCGCCCTCGCCGCCCTCGCCGCGGCGGCCGACGGCGTCAGCACGATCCGCGGCACTTCGCGGCTGCTGCACAAGGAGAGCAACCGCGCCGAGGCGATCCGCGAAGAATACGCCAAGACGGGTATCGAAGTGGACATCTCGGAAGAGGACGTCATGCGCATCCGCGGCGGCAAAATCCGCCCGGCGCGCGTTTCGAGCCACGACGACCACCGCATGGCCATGTCGATGGCGGTCTCGGCGCTGCGCTGCGACGGGCAGATAACGATCGAAAACGCCGAATGCGTGGCCAAGAGCTACCCCGGCTTCTTCGAAGACCTTGAAAAAATCAGAGTTTAAAGCCATGAACATTTTCGGTCACAATTTCAGACTCGCCATCTGGGGCGAGTCGCACGGCCAGCAGATCGGCATCTCGATCGACGGCATTCCGGCTGGCGTCCCGCTTTCGGCGGAGGATTTCGAAACCGACCTCGCACGGCGGCGCAGCGGCGCGCGCGGCACCACGCCGCGCCGCGAACCCGACATCCCGCAGATCGTGTCGGGACTCTACAACGGCATGACCACGGGCGCCCCGCTGACCATCGAGTTCGCCAACCGCGACACCCACTCGCAGGACTACGCCAACGTGATGCGCCACTACCGGCCCTCGCACGCCGACATGGTGGCCTACCACAAATTCAACGGCTTCAACGACCCGCGCGGCGGCGGCCACTTCTCGGCCCGCCTGACCGTGGCGCTCACGGCCGCAGGCGTGGTCGCCAAGAAGATACTGCCGCCGGGCGTGACCTTCGACACCCGCATCGCGGAGATCGGCGGCTGCACCGACCCGGAGGGCTTCGACGAGGTGCTGCGCGCCGCGGCCGCCGAGCAGGACTCCGTAGGCGGCATCATCGAATGCCGCGTGCAGGGCGTTCCGCTGGGGCTGGGACAGCCCTTCTTCGACTCGGCCGAAAGCATGATCGCCCACCTGCTCTTCTCGGTTCCCGCCGTCAAGGGTGTGGAATTCGGCAGCGGCTTCGCCGGGGCGCGCATGCGCGGCTCCGAGAACAACGACCCGTTCCTCGACGTCGAAGGCACGACCGCGACCAACAACGCGGGCGGCATCAACGGCGGACTGACCAACGGCAACGAACTCGTCGTCCGCGCCGCCGTCAAGCCCACGCCGAGCATCGGCCGCGAACAGATGACCTACAATCTGGCCACGAACAAGGTCGAGCCGCTGACGATCCGCGGCCGCCACGACGTCTGCGTCGCCCTGCGGGGCGCGGTGGTCGTCGAAGCCGCCGTAGCCATCGCGCTGGCCAACTTCATCCGCTGATGACCACGCGCCGCGACATACTCGGCCGTATTTCGGCACGCCTCGCGCCCCTCTACGGGGCGCGTGAAGCACGGAGCATCGCCCTCGTCGCCGTCTCGGAGCTGTCTGGGCTGAGCGCGTCGGCCCTGCTGACCGATCCCGGCGCGCCGCTCGAAATCGCGGAACTGGACGACATCCTCGGCCAGCTGGCCGCAGGCCGTCCGGTGCAGTATGTCGTGGGGCGCACGGAGTTCTGCGGCCGCACGTTCGCCGTGCGCGAAGGGGTGCTGATTCCCCGGCCCGAAACCGAAGAGCTGGCGGCATGGATCGCGCAGGCCGAAACCGAAGCCGCCGCGCTGCTCGACGTGGGCACCGGAAGCGGCTGCATCGCGGCCACCCTCGCGCTAGCGCTGCCCGGCGCGCAGGTATATGCCGCGGACATCTCCGACACGGCGCTGGAAACCGCTGCCCGCAACTGCCGGGCGCTCGGCGCCGGGGTCATCCTGCGCAAGGCCGACGCCCTGAGCGATCTGGCCGATGTCTTTCCGGGACCGTTCGACGTCATCGTCTCCAACCCGCCCTACGTGCCGCAGAGCGACCTGCCTGCGATGCACGTCAATGTGCGGGAATACGAGCCGCACGAAGCGCTGCTGGTCCCCGACGACGACCCGCTGCGCTTCTACCGCGCCATCGCCCGCGCCGGACGGCGGACGCTCCGCCCCGGCGGCAGGCTCTACTTCGAAATTTACGAACGCTTCGCCGAGGCCATGCGCCGCATGCTCGGCGAAGAGGGATATACGGACACCGAGGTCCGCGAAGACCTCAACGGCAAACCCCGCATGACATGCAGCCGCCTGAAGTAAAAAAGACCGGGAAACGCGCCAAAACGCCCGAACAGGCCCTCGCCGCACTCATGCGGCTCTGCGCACGCGCCGAGAAGTCGCAGGACGACGCCCGGCGGCTGATGCGCGGCTGGGGGCTTGCTGAGCGCGAGGGCGAGCAGGTGCTGGCGCGGCTCGTCCGCGACCGCTTCATCGACGACGGCCGTTACGCCGAAGCTTTCGTGCGCGACAAACTGCGGCTGAGCGGCTGGGGAGAATACAAGATCCGCACGGCCCTGCAGCGCAAACGTATCGACAGGGAGCTGATCGACGCGGCGCTGGCGCAGGCCGACCGTCAGGATATGGCCGGCCGACTGCGGCAGCAGCTGGAACGCAAGATGCGGACGACCAGACATACGACACAATACGAACTCAAAACCAAACTGATACGTTACGGGCTTTCGCTGGGATACGACTACGAGACGGTGCTCGACAGCGCCGCCGCGCTCGTGACGGATACGGAGACATGCGACGAATTCTGACATTACTGCTTTTCACGACGATCTGCTCCGGGGCGCAGGGCCAGCGGCTCAACCCCGGAGATTACATATATCCGATCCGCGGCGTCGCGGGGCTTTACTCGGCCAACTTCGGCGAAATGCGTCCCGGACACTTCCACGGCGGCATAGACATCAAGACCGACGGCGGCGAGGGCAAACCCCTCGTGGCCGTGGCCGACGGTTACGTCTCGCGCGTGAGCGTCAGCCCGTCGGGCTACGGACGGGCGATATACCTCACGCTCGGCAATGGCACGACGGCCGTATACGGCCACCTGCAGCGGTTCCGCGGCGACATCGAAAAACACGTCCGCGACGAACGCTTCCGCCGCCGCGCGAACAGCGTCGATCTCTGGTTCGGCCCCGGCGCATGGCCCGTCGCACAGGGCGACACGATCGGATTTTCGGGCAACAGCGGTTCGTCGCTGGGTCCCCATCTGCATTTCGAACTGCGCGACACCCCGACCCAGCGGCTCTACAACGTCGTGCGCGAAGGCGTCGTCCGCCCCGACGACGACCTGCCGCCCCGCATCATGCGCATCCACTACATCGAGGTGGACAGCGTGCAGGGCGTTCCCGTCCACGGCAGGCCGGAGAGCTACTCCGTCGTCCGCGAAGCGGAAGGCCGCTACCGGCTGACGCGCGAAGAGCCTGTCGGCACGGGACGCAAAGGCTATTTCGTCCTCGAAGCCAGCGACCGCCGCAACGGGGTGCACAACACCTTCGGACTATGGAGGGCGAGCATGTCCGTGGACGGCGATCCCCGGTTCGAATACCGCATGGACGGCTTCACGCACGACCTTTCGCGCTGCTGCGACGCCGTGAGCCACTACCCCATGCAGCTCACCTCGCGCAACGAGGTGATCCGGCTGGCGCAGCTGGCCGAATCGCCCGACTGCTTCTATCCCGTCATGCGGGAGCGCGGCCTCGTCCGCACCGCCGAGGGCGAGAAACGGCGCATCCGCATCGAAGCCGAAGACGACTGCGGCAACCGCTCGCAGCTCGAATTCGACATTCTCGGCCGCACGGAAACGCTCCGCGCCGAAGCTGACAGCACGGCCGTCGTCCTGCGGCCCGAAAAGGCGGCTTTAGTCCGTGCGGGCCGCGATCTGACGGCCCGCGTCCCCGCAGGAGCGGTCTACGAACCCATTTTCTGCCGCCCGGAACAGCGTCATGCCCCCGCATCCGACTCCACGGCGGCGGTCCTCTCGCCCGCCTACCGCATCCTCGACGCCGAGACGCCCCTGCGCCGCCCGATGACGGTCTCCGTACACGCCTTCGTGCCCGACGACATGCAGTCCCGTACGGTTCTCGCGACCCGTACGGCCAAAGGACGCATCGCCTGCATCGGAGGCAGATACGCCGACGGCGCCGTGACGGCGACGACCCGCACCACGGGCGACATCTTCGTCGCCGCCGACACCATACCGCCGCGCATCCGGCCGCTCTTCAGCGAAGGGGCCGACCTCGGCGGCGCCCGCAGCATCCGCTTCCGCGTGAGCGACAATTTCTCAGGCATCGCCTCCTGCACGCTGCTCATCGACGGCCGCTGGGTGCCCTGCGACCGTTTCCCGATGCAGGGTACGCTCGTACATGCGTTCGACCTACCCGCCGCAAAAAAACGCCGCAGCGTGCAGCTCACGGTGACGGACAGATGCGGCAATACAGCCCGCTGGGAGGGAACATTTTGGCGGTAAACTCTTAAATTCAGGAATTATTTTCTATATTTGCACACATCCCAACAACAAACACAATGACAGACAACAATCCCGACGTACGGAAACCCTTGATTCTGATAGCGGAAGATGTCGAGAGCAACTACAAGCTTCTGGAAATAATACTCAAAAAAGAGTACGATCTGCTATGGGCCAAGAATGGCAGGGAGGCTGTCGATTTTGCCATGGAGCACAAGCCCGACGCAATACTGATGGACATCAAAATGCCCGTCATGGACGGCATCGAGGCGCTGAAGGAGATTCGCCGCTACACGGCCGAACTGCCCGTGATCATGCAAACGGCCTATGCCTTCGACACCGACCGCCGCACTGCCGAGGAAGCCGGATGCAACGGATTCATCACCAAACCCGTCATGCCGCGCGAACTGAAAATGTATCTGGACAAATACCTGAACAAATAACAGAGAAGGTCCGGGAACAGCCGTCGCAAATCCGCCTCACACCCACACCGTCTCCAGCGGCCGGCGCCCGAAAACAGGCGCCCCGCACAAGACTCAAAACAAGCCGGACAGACCGTCCGGCTTGTTTTTTCGCCCGCCCGCCGACGCTTCGGGATACGCCCCTTCAGACCGGAATGGAATGCACCGGAGCGGTATCCGACGGCCACCGGGCCGCCCGCCCTGTCCGAACACCGCCTGCGGCATCTGTCCGTTCCGCACCGCGCTCCTCCCGACCGCCCCTGCGCGGGACGGCGCGGCACGCCGTCCCGCGCGCTGCCGCAAAAACAGCACAAAAAAAGCGTTGAGAGACTCAACGCTTTTCCGTTTCATAACCGCCGTCAGATTACTTGTCCGTCACGGGAATAGGACCGTCGTAAGTTCCGCGCATGGTGATACCCTCGACGCTGATCAGCGCAATGTCGATATGATAAACGCCGTTTTCGTAACCGACCGTCACCCGGCCGTAGTCCTGCGCCGCACCAGACAGGATCTTGCCGTTCGCATCGCTCTGCATGCAGTAGGTGCCGTAGGCCATCAGCATTCCCGGCATGTAGTCCATGATCGCGCCCGGCACCATCGTAAACGCCTCGCGGGAAGCATTCACCTCATATTCGCCCGGCACCAGTTTCAGATCGCCGCGATCGTCGGTCGTCGGCATATTCAGCTCCACGCCGAAAAGCGTTCCCTTGACAAGTCCGCCCCGCTTATCGACCTCTCCCGTCCAGAACTTAAGCTGCGTCCAGTCCACACCGGGGTCGTTGTATTCCTTGTAGCACACGGCCGTCACCTCTTCGAGCGCAACATTGACGGCATGTTTGAGCCGGCTGCCCGTCATATCGATCGGCTTCATTTCGATCGGCCCGGCATAGCGGAAACTCAGGCGTTCGCCCGCTGGGGTTTCGACATTCGCCGCAAGCAGGTAATTCGCTCCCTCGCGCGAAACCGACACTTCGCCAGCCGCGAAGGTCAGCACTTCCCAAGTCCCGTCCTCCAGACGCCGCGTCGCATAGGTGTGACGCGGATCGGCCGACGGCGGAACGTGCCCCTGCGCCAATTCATAAGTCCCGTCGGGAATAACGGCATCGGCCGACGCGGCGCCGTACAGATCGAACAGCACGGCGTATCCGGCCTGCTTGGTGACGGTCAGACCGCCCTGAATCTCGGTCTCGCCGCTGCTCAGTCCGAAATAGAAATTATCCCCGTTCTGCTCGGCCACGCCCGGAGTATGCAGCGATTCGAATTGTTGCGTCAGGTCATTCGCCGGATCTTCGAGCGTCGTCAGAACGAGCGATGCGACCTCACTCAGCCGGTCGTTTTCACCGGCGGCCGCCGCATAAACATAGTAATCGGTCGACGGCGCCAGCTCCGGAATGACTACCGGCTCGGTCCATGCCGGGGGAGGGAGTTCGATTCCGGAGTCCGAAAGAATCTCCCTTGCCGTGAGGGCGTCGTTCCTCTCGGTCAGCACGACATAAGCGCACTTGGACGCATTTTCGACAAGAGCCGTGAAACTCACCGAAAACGGTGCGGTTTCACCTGCTGTCAGCGAGATTTTCGGAGCAGGTCCGGATTTTTCCCCGTTGTCATCGTCGCCGCAGCCGACGCATAACGACACGCAAAATACCGATGTGAGCAACATCGTCACAGGAAGCAAAAAATTTTTCATAGGGTTAAAGATGGGAATTGTGCCGGAACCATTCCGGCGGAATTAATAAAAACGCAAGTTACGACACCGGAGAGGCTCCGAAGCCATACGGGTGCAGCCGACGGCAGCGTCCGGGCATCCTCCGGTAACGTATTTGCAAATATAAGCAATTCAGACTATTTTTAATACATTACAGCCGATTTTTTTCATTGCGAAAGCCGAATTATCCCGCCGCGCCGCGGACCCGACGCCCCATTCCCTGCGATAAAGGGCAAGAAAACACGAAATAAATTTGTAGATACTTCGGAATTTCGTACTTTTGCACCCGAAAATCGACATGGTCTCGTAGCTCAGTTGGATAGAGCAACAGCCTTCTAAGCTGTCGGTCGTGGGTTCGAATCCCGCCGGGATCACTCGACGCCGGGCCGCATCGAGCGGCCCGGCATTTTTTTATCCGTATCGAAAACGCCATAAAACAGCCTTCCGCGCGCATTTTTCCGCAATTTATTTTGCCGGGCGGAATATTTTGCCTACATTTGCAGGCTTAAAAGCCCAAAGTGGGTGAGCGTTTTTTATTAATTACAACAAAATTTTATAGCAAAATGGCTGTTAAAATTCGTCTGGCACGTCATGGTAAGAAGGGTTACGCCTTCTATCACATCGTTGCCGCAGATAGCAGGGCGCCACGTGATGGTAGATTTATCGAGAAGCTGGGTACCTACAACCCCAACACGAATCCTGCTACGATCGACCTGGACTTCGAGAAAGCACTGGGCTGGTTGCAGAAAGGCGCACAACCTACGGATACCTGTCGGGCAATTCTCTCGTACAAGGGCGTATTATACAAGAAGCACCTGCTGGGCGGTATCGCCAAGGGCGCATTCTCGGAGACCGAAGCCGAAGCTCGTTTCAACAAATGGATGACCGAGAAGGCCGGTAAGATCGAAGCTAAGGGCAACAAGCTCGAAGCGGATGCCAAGTCGGCCGAAAAGGCCCGTCTGGCCGCCGAAGCCAAAGTCAAGGAGGAGCGCGCAAAGGCCATCGCCGAGAAGAAGGCCGCAGCCGAAGCTGCCGCCAAGGAGGCCGAGCAGGCCGCTGCCGCAGAGGGCGCAGAAGCACCCGCTGAAGGCGAAGCCGAAGCTCCCGCCGCAGAATAAGCGCAGAACGCTTCTTTCCGGAATCCCGGTAAATTTCCCAGCACGGGAGATTTACCGGTTTTTTTCATTACTTTTGTAAACTCTTTCCGGCCGGGCGGCACGCCCCGCAGCGCCACGCCATGCATGGAAAGTCCCCCTGCCGCACCGCCGGACGAGCGAGAATCGCACGCTCCACGCGATGCGGAAGATAAAACACCGTAAACCGAACCGACATGAGCGTTTCCATACCCGCAGGCAGAATCAACAAGCTTTTCGGCACCGACGGCGGAGTGATGCTGTCACTTTACGCCGATTTCCCCGCGGATTTCGACACCGACACCCCGCTGCTGGTCACCATCGACGCCCTCGAAGTGCCGCTCTGGTGCGAACGTTTCGAACGCCGCGGAGCCTCAGGCGCCGTCGCCGCATTCGCCGACTTCGACACCGAACGCCGGGCGCAGGAGCTGCTCGGCCTCGAATTCCGCATCCGGTTCGACGAGGAGGATGACGACGAATTCTACATGGAGGACCTGATCGGATTCGCCGTTACGGGCTTCGAAATGCGGCACGGCGGCACGGAAAACGGCGGAAACGGCGGAAACGGCGGAAATGACGATGGCAACAACGCAAACAACGACACCTGCAACGACGACGGCAGCAGAGGCAGCAGCAACGATAATGCCAACGCCAACAACGACGGCAGCGACGCCGGCGACAGCACGCCCCCTGCCGGACAATTCGCAGGCAGGGTCGCGGACTATTATGACAGCGAAGCCAATCCGCTCTTCGAGCTGGAAATCGGCGGCCGCCGGGTGCTGGTCCCCGCCGCCGAGGAGTTCATCGCCCATATCGACTTCGAGGGGCGGACGATGAAGATGATCCTGCCCGAAGGGCTGATCGACCTATAAGATTTTCAAGACAATATGGCACATGTAGTAATCGGATTATCGGGCGGCGTGGATTCGTCCGTCGCGGCGTATCTCCTCAAACGGCAGGGGCACGACGTCACGGGGCTTTTCATGATCAACTGGCACGACACCACGGGCACGCTCGAAGGCGACTGCCCGTGGCACGACGACCGGGTTTTCGCCGAGCTGGTCGCCAAACGGCTCGACATTCCGCTGCGCGTCGTAGACCTCTCGGCCGACTACCGTACGCGCGTGGTCGATTACATGTTCGCCGAGTACGAAAAGGGCCGCACGCCCAACCCCGACGTGCTGTGCAACCGCGAAATCAAATTCGACGTCTTTCTGCGCGAAGCCCTCAAGCTGGGCGCGGACTTCGTCGCCACGGGCCACTACTGCCGCAAGGCCGAAGAGGTTCTTCCCGACGGACGGACGGTCTTCAAGCTGCTTGCCGGCGCCGACCCCAACAAGGACCAGAGCTATTTTCTCTGCCAGCTTTCGCAGGAGCAGCTGCGCTACGCCCTGTTCCCAATCGGCGATCTGCTGAAACCCGAAGTGCGGCGCATCGCCGCCGAGCAGGGACTCGCCACCGCCAAGCGCAAGGACTCGCAGGGCATCTGCTTCGTGGGCAAGGTGGACCTGCCTGCTTTCCTCCAGCAGAAACTGGCTTCGAAAAAGGGCAACGTCCACGAGATACTCCCCTCGTGGCCGAAATACAACCGGGTTTTGGCCGCAGCCCCGGCCAAAGTCGAAAACGCCGCTGGCCCCGATACGTCAGACGCCCGGACGAACAGCGCGCTTTCGACCGAAAACCGGGCTATACCTGCTGCAGCGGATGCCGAAGTCGCCCGAACCGACGGCGAACCTTCGACCGAACGCCTTACCGCCCTCGCCGCCCCGTGGCGCTACACCGTACGCGACGGCAAAAAGATCGGCGAGCACAACGGCGCGCATTTCTACACCATCGGCCAGCGCAAGGGGCTGGGCATCGGCGGCCGCCGGAAGTCGCTCTTCATCCTTGCGACCGACACCGCGCAGAACGTCATCTACGTCGGCGAGGGCAACGCCCATCCCGGTTTGTGGCGCCCGGCGCTGCATATCGCCCCCGGCGAAATCCATTGGGTCAATCCCGCACGCACCCTCTCACCCGGACAGAGCGCCCGCTTCAGCGTCCGCATCCGCTACCGCCAACCCCTTCAGGACGCAACGCTCTTCGTGCGCGACGAGGGCGCCTACATCCTCTTCGACCAACCCCAGCGGGGCATCACGCCCGGACAGTTCGCCGCATGGTACGACGGCGACGAGCTCATCGGCTCAGGAGTCATCTCGGAGTAGTTTTTCGCGCCCCCTCCCCGGAGAGCGGTTTGAACGGAAGATTGCAACCGCCCGGCGGAATCTCCCGCCGGCAGGAACCCGCAAAAAAGAATGCGAAAAGCTTTGCTTTTCGCATTCCTGTATCATATACCCGACACCCGCCTGAAACAATCCGGACAAGGGCGCGACGTGAGTTCGAACTCAAGTACGCCGCCCTGCACGATTTGCTCGTGCGTGATGAAAGGCCGGGCGAGCAGCTCGCCGTTCAACCGCGCCGAGCGGATATACTTGTTCACTTTCGATGCACCCGGAGATTTGATGACGAAGCTGCGGTCACCGGGCAACGCGATTTCGACCTGCTCGAAGATCGGAGAACTCAAGGCATATTCGCCCGAAGCCGGATTGACCGGATAGAAGCCCATCGCGGCAAAGACATACCACGCCGTGAGCGCCCCGCCGTCCTCGTCGCCGCTCAATCCCGTGGGACGGTCATCGAACCAGAGGTCGGCAATCTGCCGCACACGGTGCTGGGTCTTCCATGCCGCCCCCGCGTAATTATAGAGCCACGGAACATGGAAGGCGGGTTCGTTACCGGCAGGCATCAGTCCCTGCAACCCCGTGGCGTCGGGCATCCGCCCCATGAATTTCCACTTGTCGATTTCCGGCCCCCGGTTGTAGGCCTCGTCGATCCGGCGGACGAAAGCGTCGTCGCCCCCCATCAGGGCGATCAGCCGCGGGATGTCATGCTGCACATGGAACGCATGGACGCAGGCGTTCACCTCCGCGAAATAACTCCGGGCGCCGTAACCGTCGCACAACTGCGGATCGAAAGGCTCTACCCATTCGCCCCGCTCGTTCTTCGGGGCGAAATAGCCGATGGCGGGATTCCAGAGGTTCAGGTAATAGTGCGAACGGCGCATGAACAGTTCATAATCGTCCGCACGCCCCAGATAGCGGGCGATCTGCGCCAGACACCAGTCGTCGTAACTGTGTTCGAGCGTCACGGAAACGGCCTGTCGCTTTTCCCATCCATCGTCGATATAGGGATACTTTTCGGGCTCACCGGGCGCCAGGGCCGGGAAATAGCCGTGCTCCGCATAGAACCGGTCGGGTTCGCGCGCGGCACCGGCACGCCAGGGAATCATCGTCCCTTCCAGCGCATTCCTGCGCAGCCCTTCATAGAGTTTTTCCACATCGAAGTCGGTGATTCCCTTGCGGATAGCCTCGGCGGCGAACGATGCCACGTGGTTGCCGATCATCGGTTCGCCGTGCCAGTCGGGGTTCGCCCCTTCGAACCAGTCCCCGCCCCATTCGGTAAGTTCGGGGAACGAGGGCACCCAGCCCCACTGCTCGTACATCCGGACATACGACTGCAACTCGTCGGCCTTGCGCCCAGGGTCGAGCAGCATCCCCAGCGCATGCAGGTTGCGGTAGGTGTCCCACATCCAATCGTCGTTGTAGAAAGGCCGTGCATCCTCGTGCACCCGGCGGTCGAAACCGCTGTAATAGCGTCCGCCTTCCGACTGGTCGACCATGCGTTCGAAGGTTCGGTACAACGAAGTGTAGAATATCCGGCGCTCCCTGTCGGTACCGCCTTTCACACGAATACGCCCCAGCGCCTCCTCCCAGACGGCGCGGCTCCGCTCCTTCACCGCATCGAAAGCAAGCCCCCCGGTTTCGGCTTCGAGATTGGCACGCGCCTGCTCCACATCGATATAGGAGATTCCCACCCGGAAACAGACCTTGCCGAAACCGGCCGGGGCGGAGAGCCATGCGCCGATACCGCTCCCCGACGCCGAACACTCCCCGGAAAGCGCCGTCCCGTCGTACGTCCCGGAACTCACGAAAGGCCGGTCGGCGACCGCATAGAAATACTGCCGGGCGTAATCGACCGATTCCCAGCCCGAAACGACCCGGTTGCCATCCACCGCGACCTCGCCTTCGGAGCCGACGCGGAAAAGCACGTTCGCCTGCCGTCCCGCATCCGTAAAGTCAAATTCATAGAGGGCAGCCCTTTCCGTCGTCGTCCATTCGGCCCACACCGCAGGCTCTTCGAGCCAGACCCGGTGCGACCAGGGATGCAGTTCTTCCAAATCGTGGTCGTACCACGAAGAGGAGCGCTCCGGGGCGAACGACACTTCGCCCGCCGCGGGCATGACCGAGCCCACTACCCCGCTGCGGTAGCGGGGCATATTGAGGGCTATGCCGTAGATCCGGTCGGAGAAATAGCGGTCGTTGAGTCCGGGTTCGGTCACCGGGAAGACTCGCACCATCGAGTGCGGTCGGTGCACCTGCGGGGTAACGGTCGTCAGCAGGGGTGCCACACCGCCGATATTGGGATCGACCCAACGGCCTACGCCCTGATCGCGGCAGGCCGAAAGACAGGCTGCGGAGGCCGCCGAAAGGACAAACAGTAAAATTCGGGATTTCAGCATCATTCTATGTTTTGATTTTGTTTTGAAAATACGTAAAAAATCGGTTTGGAACGGCGAAGTTCCGGGTAAAAATCCTTATATTTGTTTAGTCAGCCATATACCATGAAGTACATTCTGAAGGAGATCACCCCGCTGGGGAAAAACGACCTGTTCATCGCCAACTACTGGCCCGACAACCAAATGGATTTTCCGCTCCATTTCCACGAGGACTACGAGTTGAACCTTACGCTCAACGTCCGCGGGAAACGCATTTTAGGTAATCTGGTCGAGGATTTCACCGAAAAAGACTTGGTCATCACCACCCCCAACGTACTCCACTGCTACAAGCGCGACGACGCCTTTCTGAACACCCGCTGCGAGGTCGTCGTCATACAGTTCCCCAAGGAGCTCCCCTCGTGGGGCATCTTCGACACCGACCAGCTGCGGGACATCCGCAACATGCTTTGCCAACCGGCTCCGGGACTCAAGTTCTCAGAAGAAACCGCCGAGGCGGTACGCGAACGGCTCCTGCGCCTGCCCACGGTCGAGGGGTTCGAGGGCGTACAGCTCTTTCTGGACATTCTTCACGAACTGGCCTGCGCCGACCGCACGCAAGTCGAACTGATCGGTGTCCAAAGCAGCGACAGCTCCTTCCCGCACAGCCGCCGCATCAACCGGATCGTACAGTTCGTCGAGAAAAACTACAACCGTAAAATCTCGCTGGAAGATGTCGGGGAGCAGGTCGGCATGTCCGCATCGTCGGTAAGCCGCTTCTTTAAGAAACGCACCCGCCACAATTTCTGGGACTACCTCAACGGATTCCGCATCGACCGTGCGGCGCAGATGATGATCGAAACCGAACACACCATTTCGGAGATAAGCTACGCATGCGGATTCAACAACATCTCCAATTTCAACCGTGTGTTCCGGGAGCGAATCGGCACGACACCGAGCGACTACCGGAACAAATTCAAGGAGTCGATCATCCCCGACCGCTGACACCACAGGCCTCTGCGGCCGGAACCGGCCGTGCACCGCAGGGCACAGCCCCGGCACACAGCCGTCCCCGGTCAGGGCATACGGTTTAATCTCCGTTCCAAAGCTCCCTCACGGTTTCTTCGATATCCATCCCGTAAGGCACCTTGTCGCTTTTGGCGACGGCGCGGCCCAGAAATACCGGCTCGCCCGCCGCAAGCGACACGACGCGCGCGCCTGGCATTTCGAGATGTCCGTGCGGATCGTTCTCGCGCAGCCATTCGTAAGCGTAGCGCAGCCACGCGCGGCGGGTGGGGAGATCCTGCATGTAAAACCATGTGATCTCGTCGTAGCCCCACACATAATGGTCATTGAGATCGGCCACACCCGGATGGTCGCTGACGCCGAAATTATCGAACTCGACCAAGTAAGGCAGTGCATCACACCGCCAGCCGGCCGGAGTGACGCATGCGGGGCTTTTGCCGAAGATAGCATCGATATGCCCCTTTTCCAGCACGCATTTCATCGGTTCATCGGGCACCTCCCTGATACGAAGCGGAAAAGAGTTGAAATCGATCAGGCTCCGTTCGCCCACCATCATGCCGCGGCTGCCCGCATGGGCGTCGAACAGCACGAAATGGCGACGGGCACGGGGATAGACCCACGCGCGGACTTTCTTCAGGAAACTGTCCCACGCCTGCCAATCACGGTCGTTCATCCCCATCAGATGAACCTGCCCCAGATGCACGGCCTCTACGCCTATATCCACATAGGAGCCGATCAGGTACATCAGCCACAACTGTGTTTCGACGCGCGTGATATCGGGCACGCTGGCACCCGGCGCCCACAAGTCGACGTACTTGCCGTCGGGCGCGAGCATCTGCGCATAGTCGAAGTTGCGCTCTTCGGCGGGAAGCCCCAGGGCCTCGAACGCCCAAGCCGGCACGGGAACCTCGCCCACCTCGCGGTAAACGGCCTCGAACGTCGCAGCCTGGAAAATCACATCGGAATCGAAGGCATGCACCTCGTCGATCAGTGCTTCGGCTCCGGCCCACAAGCCGGGCTCCGTAAGCACCTTCTCGTCTCCCCAGCGGTAGATCGCCCGGCCGATAAACTTGGCGCCCGTATTACGGATGAACGCCACGTCGGCCGCCTTGTCGGGATAAGTTCCGTCGTTGCAGTAAGGGTCGACCGTGAGAAACTCCGACATGGTCACGGCACGCGAGAGGTAGCGTTCCAGCACGGTCTGCGAAACCGGACCGTCGAAATAATAGGGGTCTTCGGCACGGCCGCATGAAACGGCGCACCAAACACACAAGGCCGACAGCAAAATCACTCTTTTCATGGCCGGTATCATCGTTTGCTCCACAGTTTCTTAATCGTCTCCTCGGTCGAGCGCCCCGTCGGGGTAGCTTCGCTCTGCGTATTGCAGCGGTAGAAGCGCACGGGGCCGGATATCGACACACGGCACCCCGGCATCTGGATATACCCGATGGGGTCTACGCGGTTCATGTAATTCACGGCGTACTCAAGCCAGTAGCGGGCATACTCATCATCACACAGACTGAACCACGAAATCTCGTCGTAGCCCCAGACGAAATTGTCGCCCCAGTTGTAGGAGCCGGGATGGGTGCTTTCCCCGAAATTGTCAAACTCAAGGATGTAGGGGATGCGGTCGGCCGTCCAGCCGCTCGGCGTTTCGCCGCCCTTCGTATAGCCGATTACCGAATCGAGATACCCCTTTTCGAGCTTCGCCTTGACGGGTTCGCCGACAATCTCTTTCGGGCGCAGCGGGAACGACACGAAATCGAACAGGTGCCTGCCGTCGATCACGATGCCGCCGTTGCTCAAGTGGGCATCCATGATGACCGTGCCTCGTATGGCCTTGGTCTTGGCAACCTCACGTATCTTGGAGAGCAGGTTGCGGTAGCCTGCATAGCCGTTGTCCGAATCGCCCATCGAGGCCATCAGGTGCACCTGTCCGCAATGAAAGGCCTCGGCGCCGGCTTCCATGTATTTCACGGCCATGAAATAGAACCACATCTGCGCTTCTTCGCGCGACATGTCGGGCACGCAGGTATTCTCGCCCCACTGCCCCCAGTAAAGGCCGTTCTCGTCGCGAATGTCGTCGAAGCGGAAATTCCGCACCTCAGGTTGCTTGCTGAATGCCCGGAACACCCACTCAGGGACGGGAATGTCGTTGACCTGGGTGGAAACCGTCTCGAACATCGCCGCTTGGAAGAGCAGGTCGGGATCCTGCCCGTGCATCCTGTCAACCTTGGCCCGGGCCGCGGCAATCCATGCATCGTCCTTGAAATTCGTCTCCTTATTCCACTGATACAAGGCACGGCCGATAAACTTGGCACCGACGTTGAGCAACATGCGCTCGTCGTCCTGCGTTCCGTAAACACCGTCGGTCGAGGTTTCGGCGTCGGACAGGAATTCGGTTTGGGTAATAGCCCGCGATAGGTAGTTGTGCAACACCTCTTCGGACATCACGCCGTCCGAAAACTGGTAGTTGCCCGTATTGGGCACGGGATCGGGCCGCTGGGGGATTTCGGGCCACTGGCTTTTGTCCCACTCCTTTTCGCACCCCGCAACCGCAAGGGCGAGGACGGCGGCAAATAATACTATCTTAAACTTTTTCATCGTATTTCGGTTTTAGGTCTCCGGACGGTGCGCGTCCGGAGACCCGTTCACATTATTTGTTACAATTCGTCTATCCGGTAAGTTACACCGTCCGATTCGATCGTGAAAGTCGCCCCGGCGGCAAATACGTTCTCACGGTAAAGTTTTCCAAGCAAATCCAGCCCGACCTTGTCGGAGGTGGAAGTCACGGGGATACCGCCTTCGAGGGTACCGTTGCCGGTGACCGTCACGTCCCCGCCCACGCTCACGAGCGCCTCGAAACCGCCCAGTCCGTTGAGCCGTTCGTTACCGGTGAGTACCAGGCTGCCGCCAATCGTTTCGAGTTTCATCACGTCGAAATTCCAGAAGTTGCCGTTGCAGCCCGAAACGATGAAATCGCCGCCCACGCTTTTCAGCGAGTTGAACGTCACACCGCGCATCGGCGTCATCACACCCGTCAGCTTCACGCTGCCCGCCACGCTCACAATCTGCGAGAGGCAGTTGCCCGCACCCCAATCCGTCGCGATTTTCGGACAGTTCTCGAAGACCAGATCGCCGCCGATGGCCGTCATCTCTTTCATGCCGTTCAGGTTGAACAGTTCGGCACAGTTGCGGAAGACGATGCCGCCCTCGACCGTAAAGCCGCCGTTCAGAAAGAACTGTTCCGTCGAAGTGAGGTTGCTGCCTTCAAGCGTCAGCGTGCCCATGACCTTCTCCACGCGGGTCTTGACATACGAAAGATCGTTGTCCGACATCGTATTGCCGGCATCCACGATCGTCAGGTCCTGCACCGTCTCCTTCACCGCCGAACCGTCCTGCGGAGCAAAGGCCAGCAGTTCGTCGCGACTCGAAATCGTGTAGCTTTTATAGGGGCTCGGCACCGGGAACTCGACCGCGGAACCGTCGGCATATTTACAGGTCACCACCGCCGTCGGAGCCACCACACCCGATTCGATCCAACCGGCCACGAGGTCGAAGCCTACCTGATCCGAGGTGCTGTCGTAAGGAATACCCCCGTTCGTCGTGCCGTTGCCCGTAATGGTAATATCGCCGCCAACCGAAGCCACGGACGCAAAACCGCCCAAGCCGTTGAGTTTCGCATTGTCGGTAATGACAAGGCTGCCGCCGACAGTCGTAAGGCTCATACCTGCAAAATTCCAGAAATCGCCATTGCAGCCCGAAACGATGAAATCGCCGCCCACGCTCTTCAACGACTGCAGGGAAACGCCCGACATGGGTTCAGCAACGCCGGTCAGTTTGACATTGCCCGCCACGCTCACGATTTGCGAGAGGCAGTTGCCCGCACCCCAGTTCGTCGCGATTTTCGGACAGTTCTCGAAGACCAGATCGCCGCCGATGGCCGTCATCTCTTTCATGCCGTTCAGGTTGAACAGTTCGGCACAGTTGCGGAAGACGATGCCGCCCTCGACCGTAAAGCCGCCGTTCAGAAAGAACTGTTCCGTCGAAGTGAGGTTGCTGCCTTCAAGCGTCAGCGTGCCCATGACCTTCTCCACGCGGGTCTTGACATACGAAAGATCGTTGTCCGACATCGTATTGCCGGCATCCACGATCGTCAGGTCCTGCACCGTCTCCTTCACCGCCGAACCGTCCTGCGGAGCAAAGGCCAGCAGTTCGTCGCGGCTCGAAATCGTATAGCTCTTATATTCTCCGGGCTGGGGTATCTCCGAGAATTCGACGGGCGTACCGTCCGCATAGCGGCAGTCGATGATCGCACCGGGCTGTACGACGCCGCCCGTAACCCATGATTCCACCAGATCAAAACCTACCTGCCCGGCCGTCGAAACATAAGGAATGCCTCCGGCACTCGGATCCGTACCGTTGCCCGTAATGGTAATGTTGCCGCCGATGTACTCCACCTTTTCGAAACCGCCCAAACCATTCTGGTGGTCGTTGCCGGTGAGCGTGAGGCTGCCGCCCACATGGCGGAGATCGGTAGCCAGGTTCCAGAAGAAGCCCGTATAGAGCTCGATGCAGTTGTCCGCGAGGGTCAAATCGCCGCCGACCTTCGACAGCGAAGCGAAGGCCATCTGCTGCATACCGCAGTTACGCACCGTCAGGTCGCCGTCGATTTCCGTAATCTGCGCGAATCCGTTGCCACGCCCCCAGTGGATCAGGTAAGGGATATTCTCAAGTATGAAATCGCCATGAATCCGGGTAATATTCTTGAAACCGTTGTTGTTGAAGAACTTGTTGCCGCCGCCTTCGTCATAGGTCGAGATATTGCGCAGGATGATGCTGCCCTGACAGTCGACTTTGCCGAAGAAGGTTTCGGTGGTCTTGATCGAAGCGCCGTCGACGGTCATCGTACCCTGCACGACGGAGATCTTCGCCGCAAGCAACGCCATTCCGTCGTCCGTGACGTTGGGACCCGTAACCGTCAGGTTCTTGACCTCCTTACCGCCGGGACTGAATGCGGCAGCCTCGGCATCGGACTTGATCGTATAGCTGTAAACGCCGCCCGACTCTCCGCCCTGGCCGATGAGCGACGGGTCGGTCACAGCCAGTGGATGGTTGTTCGACAGGGTCACGTTCTCCGCTTCGAGCACCGAATTGGAGATGAGGTATTTGATGACATTGAAACCGTAGCTGTCCGGCTCGTCAGGCTTGTCCTCGCCCAGCGAAGCATTGCCCGTAACGTAGAGTTTTCCGGTCATCTTCTTGATTCCCAGCATACCGCTGATATCCGTCAGCAGGGGATTGTCCTCGACATAAATGTCGCCGATGACGAACTTCACGCCCAGATCGCCGACGGCCGTGAGGGATTCGTTGCCCGAAACCTCGAATCTGGTCGCAATCGACGTGGTATTGGGCAGCGCCAGCGTCCCGATTCCGGTGTTGCGAATCAGGAGCGTGCCGACGGCGGGAACATCGAGCGAGGAGATATCGGTAATATCCGCCCCTTCGATGGTGATGCTGTTTGCAGTAGGGCGTGCGGGGAAAGCATCGACCTCGGCCTGCGTCTTCAGCGTGAAATTCCCACTGTACGGGTTCGCCGGGTCGGTCGTATCTTCACTGCACGCGGCCAGTCCCGCACAAAGGAACAATGCGGCGGCCGGAAGCAGGTATTTATGGAATAATTTCATGGTTTGCGGATTTTAATCGGTTATTTCTGCGGGTTGAGATCCAGTTCGCGCTGGGGCGCAGGATAGAAATAAGCATAGGCAGGCTTGAAAGCCTTGTTGGTGATATGCTGCTCGTCGACGCGGTTCAGGCGGCGCAGGTCATAGATGCCGTGCCCTTCGAAAGCCAGCTCCTTCGTCCGTTCTTCAATCACCGCCTCGCGGAAATCTTCAATCGAAAGTCCTTCGGGAAGCGCGTCCAGTCCGGCGCGCCTGCGCACTTCGTTCACCCACCTGTATCCTTCGTCTGTAGGGCCGACCGCCTCGGCATAGGTAAGCGCCACTTCGGCGAAACGAATCAGATAGAGGTTGGCCGAGGTACGGTTGGACTTCGATTTGGGATCGGTGTATTTGCGGCAGAAAGGATAGAAAAACTTGTTCTTGATGTTATCGCTGCTGGTGAGGTTCGACGGGTCGTAGGCGGCCAGCACGCTTCCGTCCTCGTTATATATCGTCGTTACCATCAACTGCTTGCGCAAATCGTCATCGTCGTAAGTCTCGCGGAAGTCATTATCCACGCGCATCACCTGATAACCCGATTCGTAGTCCATGAACTTCATAACCTCGCGGCTGTTCTCCCCCAGCGACGCGGAAATATAGACGATGCTCCCGGTCTGGATGCAGAACATTTGGGGCAGCTGCGAATAGGTGCCTTCCATGCCGCTGGCCTCGCGGTTCATCGAAGTCATGAAGATATGCTCCACCCCGTCGGCTTGGTGCTCGACGTCGTAGACATTGCCCAAATCGGGGTCGAGCCGGTAGACCGTCTGTTTATCGAGCACGTCGCCGGCATACTGCGCCGCGAGGCGGTACATCTCGTCGGCATCCGACACCCAGTCGTATCCGGGAGCTCCCGAAGCCTTGGACGAAGCGAGGTAGAGGTAAACGCGCGCGAGCAGCGCCTGCGCCGCAACCTTGTCGGCACGCCCCTGCACCTTGTTCACCGGCAGCAGGCCGATGGCGTCTTCCAGTTCGCCGATGATGAAGGCGTAAACGTCCTGAATCGGGGCGAAATCCCTGAAAGCGTCCGAGGTCGTGGAGACGGTCTTGGAGCGGATGGGCACGCTGCCGTAGTTGATGACCAGCATGAAATGATTGAAGGCACGCAGGAAATGAGCTTCGCCGAGGATTTTGTTACGCGCCGTGGTCGAAATATTGGACATCTGCGCAACGTTGTCCAGCACCGAATTGGTGCGGGCGAGGCTCACGTAGGCCGATTTGAAAAAGTAGATCGCCTCGTCGCTGGTCGGCGTAATGTCCCACTGGAACAACGGACTCTCGTCGGCCTTGCCGTAGGATTTGTACTGGTTGGTCGGCACATCGCTCAAATAAAAGAGGAAGCGTCCGCAGTAGTCTATATAGTTCAGGGGCACATAGGCATACATCAGCGCCGATTCGGCATCGGCCTCGGTATTGTAGAAGGTCTGGTTGGAATAGGTGCCGTAGGGGACTTCGTCGAGACACGAGCTCATCCCCGCGAGCGTTCCCAGCAATGCGAAATACAGGAATATCCGTTTCATGTTCACTTGGCTTTTGGTTAGAATTTGAACTCTGCGCCGACGGTGATGACGCATACTTTGGGATAGGCCACATTACCTATACCGTTCTCCCCCACTTCGGGGTCGTATTCGCTCACTTTGGAAAAGGTGAACGGGTTGCTGGCGCTCACGTAGGTACGCAGATGCTTGATCCATTTCAGCTTGTCCACGGGCAACGTATAGCCCAGCGTGATGTTGGAGATGCGCAGGAACGAACCGTCCTCGACCGACCACGACGAAGCGTGGTACTGTCGGTTATAGCGCAGGCTGGGACGTTCGTTGTTGGGATTCTCGGCCGTCCAGCGTCCGGACTGCAACGCCACAGACCCAAGCTTGCGGTAGGAGAAGATGTCGTTGCCGTAGACGGCGTACATCATCATCGACAGATCCAATCCGCAGCGGTGCGAGAGCGAAAGCGAGAGGCTCGACGTGAACTTGGGGTTCGGGTTGCCGATAATCATACGCTGGTTCGGATCGAGCGTACCGTCGGCGTTCAATCCAACGTAGTTCAGTTCGCCCGGACGGGTATTCGCGCTCGACCCGTCGCCTTGGGGCGTCTGGATGATGCCGTTGACCCTGTAGCCGTAGAACGAATTGACGGGATAACCGATAGCCAGCACATTGAGGAAAGCGTCGTTATAGACGCTGCCGCCGTACTGCGTATAGCAGATACCGTTAGCGTCGACCGTGGCACCCGAATTTTCGGCCGTGCCGATTGCAACCACCTTGTTGCGGTTGAGACTGAAGATGCCCGTCGCCGTGAAATTCCAGTCCCTGGTCGAAACGACACGCCCCGTGACGGCCACCTCGAAACCCTTGTTCCGAATCTCGCCATCGTTGACCCAAACCGTATCGAAACCGGTGCTGGGCGGAAGGTACTGCTTGCGCAGCAGGTCGGTCGTCCTCTTGTAATAATAGTCGAAGGTAACGTTCAGCCGCCCTTTGAGGATGGAGAGGTCGAGGCCGACATCCAACTGCGCGGTCTTCTCCCACGTCAGTTCGTGGTTGGCCATGCCCGCATACGTAACGAAACGGTCGCCCAACCCCTCGCGGCCATCCTGGTAACCGATACCGTACACAGTATACTCTTTGCCGCCCGACCAATAATAATCGAACCCGAAGCGTTCAAAGGTCTGGTACGGGGAAATTCCCTGGTTACCCGAAATGCCGTAGCTGGCGCGCAGTTTGAGCTGGTCGAAAAACCCGATCGACTTGATCCACGGCTCCTCTTCCAGTTTCCAGCTCACGGCCCCCGAAGGGAAGAAGCCCCAGCGGTGCCCTTTGGCGAATTTCGAAGCACCGTCGGCACGGGCCGTGAAGGTCACCAGGTAACGGTTCTTGTAAATGTAGTTCAGGCGCGTGAAGCCCGAAGCGAGTATCTCCTGACTGCGCGAGGTCTGCGTAATGACCTTGTCCGCCCCGGAGACCACCTCGTCCTTGAGCGCGGCATTGGAGAACCCGCGCCCGGTGATGCTCGAACCCCGGCTCACGCTGTTCTCGTAGCTTCCGCCCAGCATGGCCGAAAAAGCATGGTCGCCGATCGTTTTGTCGTAGGTAAGGAAGGCGTCGCCCGTCAGATTGACGTAGGTCGACTCGCTGTTCCCGCCCTCGCCGTTATAGTTGTCCCCCGCAAGGGTGTAGAGGGGCGGGTTGAAGTAGGCCGAACGACGCTGTTCGGCGCGGGCATTGCCCGACACCGACATAATCAGTCCGGGGATAATCGTCCAGTCGGCCTTGACGAGCGCATAGCCCGACATGTTGTCCGACTCGTTCTTGATCTCGTTATTGATCATCACGGGATTGCCGTAGTCCTTGGCCTGGCTCTTGAAGTAGGAGCCGTCACCGTTGTAGACCGGCCAGAGCGGGTTGCGCCCGTAGCTCGTACCGTTGTTGTAGGTACGGAAACCGCGCACGAACCCGGCTTTGGTCTTCAGGTTGATGCTGCGGGCGACCATGTGGTCATAGGACATGTCGACCGTATACTTCTCGAAATCGTCCTTGTGCTGCATGCCTTCGCCGTTATAATAGCCCAAGCTCACGTAGTAGCGGTTCTTCTCGCCGCTGCCCTCGATTCCGATGCTGTAATCCTGCGTAACCGAGGTGCGGAACACGTGGTCGGCCCATTTGGTGCGGAACGGCCATTCGCCGCTCTCGATTTCGGCGATAGAGGGGTAATAGGTGCCGTCCGACCATATCTTTCCGGTATACGGCCCTTCAGCGCCACCGTTCTCGTAGGATTCGTTTTCGAGCCGTGCCATCTGCACGGGGTCACGCCAGTAATCGAGCTTGTCGCTGAAAACGCCGACGCCGACCTTGCCCGAAAACCAGACGTTGTGGTGCTCCTTCCGGCCGCCTTTGGTCGTCACCATGATGACGCCGTTGGCTCCGCGCGAACCGTAAATTGCGGTCGCCGAGGCATCTTTCAGCACCTCAATCGACTCGATGATGTTCGGATTGACGCTGGTCAAGTTGCCCGCGTCGCCCATCGGCACGCCGTCGACCACTACCAGCGGCGAATTGGAGCCGTTGATGGAGCTGATACCGCGCACGCGCATCGTCACGTTTCCTTCCGGGCTGTCATTGGAATTGTCGATTACCGTCAGGCCGGCCACGCGGCCCTGCAACAGTTTGTCGATCGAACCGGCCGAAACCTGCGTTACATCCGAGGCCTTCACGGAAGCCACGCTGCCCGTCAGGTCGCTCTTCTTCATCGTACCGTAACCGATCACGATTACCTCTTCGACCAGTTCGGCATCCTCTTCGAGGCTCACGTCGATAGCCGTACGCCCGCCAACGGGCACTTCCTGCGATTTATAACCGAGGAACGACACAACCAGCACATCACCGGCTTCCGCAGCGATGTTAAAGGCACCCGAAGCATCCGTCGTCGTACCCCTGACGGAGCCTTTGACCACCACCGATGCCCCCGGAATAGGATTCCCGTCGGGACTTCCCGTCACGATTCCCTGCACGGCCGTATTCTGAGCGAACAGGCCCGTACCACACACCAGCAAGGGAATCAACAGCATGAATAGTTTGTTTTTAATCATTTTGCAAACAGGTTAGTTGTTTAGGTTTTACATTCTTCAAATCCGGCTGTAATATAAATAGGTGTCGACCGACCGTTTTTTTAATAAATGCGTCCAATTCGACTATTACAAATATAGAATAAAGAAACAGACACATATGGTAATATTTTGACAAAACATAATAATATTTCCACAGTTCAAAATAATCCAACACGCCACAAAACCGCCACACAAACCACTAAACACAATATTTTATTAAACAACAGGGAAGTAACAAATTCATATTCTTGCACAATAATGTCAAAATAATACATACTTATGCAGATATTTCACCAGATTATCCGGCCGGAACACACTACCTTTGAATATCGAAATTTTTCATTATCCGGCCAGAATTTTTAAATTAATCTAATTATGTTAACCCCTTTCCGAGAGATCATACGGGACGCCCACCGTCGGCACTACGCCGTGGGGGCATTCAACTGCCTGAGCGTCGAGAATGTAATGGGAGCCATTGCTGCGGCCGAAGAGCTGCACGCACCGCTCATCCTGCAACTCGCCGAGGTACAATTTCCGGGGGCGCCCATGGAGCTGATGGCCCCCGTCTTCCTGCAGGCGGCACGCAGCGCCAAGGTCCCCGTCGCCGTGCACCTCGACCACGGACAAAGCCCCGAAACCTGCATCCGCGCCATCCGCGCAGGATTCAATTCGGTGATGTTCGACGGCGCCGGCCTGCCGCTGGAAGAGAACATCGCCCAAACACGCATGGTCGCCCGGCTCGCACACGCCGCCGGCGTCGACGTCGAGGCCGAGCTGGGACGCGTGGGCGACACCGGCTTCGGCGGCGAAGGCACGGGCGATGCCGCCACGGCCGACGTCTTCACCGATGTCGGGGAGTCGGCACGGTTCATCGCCGAAACGGGCATCGACGCCCTGGCCATCGCCATCGGCAACCTGCACGGCCGCTATATCGCCACGCCGCGCCTCAACATCGGCCGGCTGCGCGAAATCGACGCACGCAACGGCATTCCGCTCGTCCTGCACGGCGGCAGCGGCACGAGCGAAGAGGATTTCAAATCCTGCATCGGCAACGGCATCAGCAAAATCAATGTGGCCACCGCGATGCAGCTCGCGGCCATGAACGAAACATGCAGCTACATCGCCGGCAATGCCTCACCGAACTACATCGACCTGAAGAACCGCATTACCGAGGCTTCGAGGAGAGTCGTGGCGGCGCATATTCGGCTCTTCGAAAGCGACGGCAAAGCCTAAACACCCCGACAAATGGACAGACGAGGAATCATATCGGCCGGCACATGGCTGGTCGACAACGTGAAAATCATCGAACAATACCCCGCACGGGGCAACCTGACGACCATCTCGCGCGTCGAAAAGGGACTAGGCGGCTGTTCCCACAACGTGCTCGCCGACCTTGCGGGGCTGGGTACCGACCTGCCGCTGTACGCCGGCGGCTGCATCGGGCGCGACGCTCTCGGCGATTACGTGCAGCGAGAAATCGCCCGGCTCGGAATCGACGGGCATAACATGCTCGTACTCCCCGACGCCGCCACATCCTACACCGACGTCATGTCGGAGCGGGACGGAGGCATCCGCACCTTCTTCCATTTCCGAGGAGCGAACGCACGTCTCGGAGCGGAGCAGGTACTGCAAATGGAGACCCAGGCACGCATCTTCCACCTGGGCTACCTGCTGCTGCTCGACGAGCTGGACAGCCCTGACCCCGAATACGGCGTCGTGGCCGCCCGCGTCCTGAAAGGATTGCAACGGCAGGGGTACGAGACCTCGGTCGACGTGGTTTCCGAAGAGGGAGACCGTTTCCGCCGCATCGTAGAACCCTGCCTGCCTTACATCGACTACCTGATTGTCAACGAAATCGAGGCCGGGGCCGTCTGCGGCCTGCAGCTGCGCGACCCGGAAGGGGTCCTGCTGCACGATCGCATGGAAGAGGCCGCAGAAACGCTGGTACAGCGTGGCGTCGGCCGCCTCTGCGCCATCCACTGCCCTGAGGGCGGCTACGCCCGCACACGGGACGGCGAAAGCTCGTGGTGCAGCTCCGTTCCGGTCGCCGCGAAGCAAATCATCTCGTCGGTAGGCGCGGGCGACGCCTTCTGCGCCGGGATGCTCTATGCCCAGCACGAAGGGATGCCGCTGCACGACGCCCTCCGCTTCGCCAATGCCTCGGCCCGCTTCAACCTCTTCAGCGCCACCAGCACGGGCGGCGCCCCCACTTTAGGACAACTAACCGAATTCATCCATTCAAATTACAAAGACCAATGAAACGCTCCGAAATAAACCAATCAATCCGCGAAGCACTGGATTTCCTTGCCGAACACCGCTTCCTGCTCCCCGAATGGGCAACATGGACTCCCCGCATGTGGGGCACGCACGGCGAAACATGCCGCGAAATACGCGACAACGCGCTGGGCTGGGACGTCACCGACTTCGGCAAGGGGAACTTCGCACAGGAAGGTCTGACGCTCTTCACGATACGCAACGGAAACCCCGCACGCGACCGCAAGACCTACTGCGAGAAAATCATGTTCGTGCGCGAAGGGCAAACCACCCCCATTCATTTCCACTGGCACAAGATGGAAGACATCATCAACCGGGGCGGTGGTGATCTCTGCATGAAACTGTGGCGCGCCGACGACAAAGAAGGCATGACCGACGCCCCCTGCTCGTTCCAGATCGACGGAATCACCACGACCGTACGCGCAGGCGAGGTACTGCGCCTCCGCCCCGGACAGAGCATCACATTCGAGCCTTACATGTACCACACCTTCTGGGCCGAAGGGGGCCACTGCATGGCGGGCGAGGTTTCGACCGTAAACGACGACACCGCAGACAACCGGTTCTACGAACCGCTGGGACGCTACCCGCAAATCGAGGAAGACGAACCCGCCGAATTCACACTCTGCAACGAATACACCTTCTAAAATGATCAGAAACCACGACATAACTCCCCTCGCCTGGGAACTGGGACATGCCCCGGACAGGGAAACCGCCCCAGGGAACTTCTGCCCGGCAACGGTTCCGGGAGCCGTACAGACAGACATCGCCCGTGCCGAGGGGTATCCCGACTACAATTACGGCGACAATTATCGCCGCATGACGTGGATGGAAGACCGCTTCTTCACCTACCGCACGGAGTTCGACGCCCCGCCGTGCGAAAACGGACGGCAGCTGTGGTTCGTATCGAAGGGAATCGACTACCGGTACGAGATACGCTTCAACGGGCAGCCGCTCATTGCCCGCGAAGGGATGTTCTCACCCGTCGAGGTAGAACTCACGCCGCACCTGCAGCCCCGCAACCGGCTCGAAGTGCTCGTCTATCCCGTTCCCAAACGCCACCCCGAACCAGCCGACCGCACGCAGGCGTCCGACGTCGTGAAGCCGGCCGTCGGCTACGGCTGGGACTGGCACCCACGTCTCGTACCGCTGGGCATCTGGGACGACACGGGGCTCCAGCTCCGCCACGCATCCCACCTGACGGACGTGCTGGTCAGCTATACGCTCGACGAAGACCTGGCGGGCGCTGACCTGCACATCGCGGCCGAGGGCCGTGCCTGCGACGGCTGCCGCGGCAGTTGGGAGCTGCTGGATGCCGAAGGACACTGCACCGCCCAGGCGGAAGGGCCTGTCGGACAGCCGCTCAAGGCCCGCATGGAACGTCCCCGACTGTGGTGGACGCACGACCACGGAGAACCCGTACGTTACACGTCGCGTTACCGCCTGCTCGACGTCCGGGGAAATGAACTGGAGCGCGTCGAAGAACGCATCGGCTTCCGCCGCATACGGCTCGTGATGAACGAAGGCACATGGAGCGAACCCAAAGGGTTTCCCAAGACACGGAGCGCCGCCCCGGCACAAATCGAACTGAACGGGCGCCCTATCTTCGCCAAAGGCTCCAACTGGGTCTGTCCCGAACTTTTCCCAGGCATGCTCGACGCCGCCCGCTACGAAGAACTGATTGACATGGCCATCGCGGCCAATTTCAACATTCTGCGTTCGTGGGGCGGAGGCATCGTCAACAAGGACAGTTTCTTCGAGTACTGCGACCACCGGGGCATACTCGTATGGCAGGAGTTCCCGCTGGCCTGCAACTGCTATCCCGACGACCCGCATTACCTCGCCGTACTGGAACAAGAGGCCACCTCGATTATACGCCGCCTGCGCCGCCATCCTTCGCTGGCAATCTGGTGCGGCGGCAATGAACTGTTCAACAACTGGTCGGGGATGACCGACCAGTCACTGCCCCTGCGGCTGCTGAACGCGCTCTGCTACCGGCTGTCGCCTGAAATACCCTTCAACGCGACCTCGCCGCTAAACGGCATGGCGCACGGCAACTACCTGTTTTACTGGAACGGGCGCGATATTTTCCAGTCAATCAACAACAGCCATTTCACGGCCTATACCGAATTCGGCATTCCCGGCATCTCGCCGCGCGAAGTCCTCGAAAAGGTAATCCCGCCCGAAGAGCTTTTTCCACCCCGCCCCGGAACGGCATGGGAAGAACACCACGCCTTCGGAGCATGGGACGGCCAGCCTGAAACATGGCTCGAAAAGCCGGCCGTCGAACGCTATTTCGGAAAACAGGCGACGCTCGACGAACTTATAGCCCACAGCTCGCTCCTGCAAGGCGAAGGGTACAAGGCGATCTTCGAGGAGGCCCGGCGGCAAAAACCCTATTGCGGCATGGCGCTCAACTGGTGTTTCGGCGAACCGTGGCCCTCGGCGGCCAACAACTCGCTGGTGGTCTACCCGTCCGTACCCAAACCCGCGTTCGAAGAGGTGCGCCGCGCCTGCCGGCCGCTCTGCGCCAGCGCGCGCTTCGCCCGCTTCGACTGGACGGAAGGCGAGCTGTTCGAGGCCGCCATCTGGATACTCAACGACCGCTTCGCCGCCTCAGGGCCTTTCGTCCTCACGGTAACGCTCCGGGCTGCCGAACAGACGCTCGAACTTCTGCGCTGGGAAAGCCCCGCCACCACCCCGAACCGGAACATCGCGGGTCCCACGGCACGCACACCGCTCCCGGCCTGGGACACCGACCGGTTCCAAGTCGAAATCGCCGTCGAAGAACATCCCGAAATGGACGCCCGCTACACGCTCGCCTACCGCCGCGCCGTACGCAAAGAGGCAGGCACGGCCCCGATGAACATAACCGAATGAAACGATGAAACGAACCTTACTCCTGCTGCTCGCGCTCTGCCTCGCACAAACCGGGGCGGGCCGGGTACGCCTGCCCGCGGTTATCGGCAGCGGCATGGTGCTCCAACGCGACTGCCAGGCCGGCATCTGGGGATGGGCCAAGCCGGGTGTCCGGGTAAAAATCACCGCCTCGTGGGACACACGGACATACACCGCACATGCGGACGACAAAGGACACTGGCACACGCTGCTGCAAACGCCCGGCGCCGGCGGCCCGTATACGCTCACCATTGATGACGGCGAGCCGGTGACACTCGGCGACATCCTCGTCGGCGAGGTCTGGCTCTGCTCCGGGCAGTCGAACATGGAAATGCCCCTCCGGGGCTTCGATTCGCAGCCCGTACACGGGGCGCTCGACGACGCGATGCAGGCGGGCGGTCATCCCGGCATACGGCTCTTCCACATAGCCCGCGCCACCGCATCCGAACCGCAGCAGGATTGCACCGGAAGCTGGGAAGTCTCATCCATGCGTTCGGCCTCCGGGTTCAGCGCCGTCGGGTATTACTTCGGACTCTGGCTGCACCGCGCCCTCGGCATTCCTGTCGGACTGATCGAAAGCGCCTGGGGCGCCACGCGCATCGAGGCATGGATGTCCCCCCAGGCGGCACAGGCCGTCGACGGGGAAATACGCACGACCGATGCCGGGCACAACGCCCAGAATCGGGTCGGGGCACTCTACAACGCCATGATCCGGCCGCTCGCACCGTACACGCTGCGGGGGTTCATCTGGTACCAGGGCGAATCGAACAAAGGCTGCCATGCCAAATATCCGCACAACATGGCCGCAATGGCGGCCGACTGGCGGACGGCATGGGGCGGCGGGGAGCAGATGCCGTTCTATTACGTGCAGCTCGCGCCGTTCGATTACGACCTCCCGATGCACCGTTTCCAGGATGAGGAGAACCCGATTCTGCTCCCGCTGATGGTCGAAGCGCAGCTTCGCGCCCTCGACCTGATTCCCAACGCCGGCATGGCGGTCAACACCGACCTGGGGGATGCGCTCGATATACACCCGCCGCGCAAAGACCTCGTGGGACAGCGGCTGGCACTGCTCGCACTGACGGGCACCTACGGCTGCGAGGGAATCGACAGTTGCGGTCCGCGGTTTGAAAGCGTCGCTTTCGATGACGGGCGCGCCGTGGTGACCTTCCGCAGCAACTCGACCCTGCATCCGGTCGATACGCCGTTGAAAGGGTTCGAAATCGCAGGAAAAGATCGTATCTTCCACCCGGCCGAGGCTTTCGTCGTACACCGGGGATATGATTTCAGTCGCCGTGTCGAAGTACGCTCCGCAGCCGTGCCCCACCCCGTCGCCGTACGTTACGCTTTCCGCAACGTCGTGGGGGACGTCAACCTGACCAACACCATCGGGCTGCCCGCCTTCCCTTTCCGCACGGATGCGTGGGATGACGTCGGCCCGTCACAACAATAACATGCTAATGGACGGACAGATAAAACTCCGCGAAAAAGTCGGTTACGGACTCGGCGATGCGGCATCCTCGATGTTCTGGAAGCTTTTCGGCTCCTACCTGCTCTTTTTCTACACCGATATTTTCGGGCTTCCGGCAGCCGCTGTGGGCACGATGTTCCTCATCACCCGCTTCTGGGATTCGTTCGTCGACCCCGTCGTGGGGATCATGGCCGACCGCACGCAGAGCCGCCGCGGGAAGTTCCGGCCTTACCTGCTGTGGTTCGCCGTGCCCTTCGGCGTGGCGGGCGTACTGACCTTCACCACTCCGGGCTTCGGAATGACCGGGAAACTGGTCTACGCCTACATCACCTACGGGCTTATGATGATGATCTACTCGTTCATCAATGTCCCCTACGCATCGCTGCTTGGCGTCATCTCCGACAATCCCCGTTCCCGCACGGAACTCTCTTCCTACCGCATGCTCTTCGCGTTCGGCGGCAGCATCCTGGCGCTGCTGACCATCGAGCCGCTGGTGGGATGGTTCAGCCGCGGCAGTGACCCGCAAACAGGTTGGCAGGCGGCGACGACCGTGCTGGCAGCTGTGGCAATCGTATTTTTCTTCTGCACGTACAGTTGGACGCGCGAACGCGTGCAACCCGTACACACAGAGCGACACCCGCTGCGCGAAGACCTCAAAGACCTGCTGCGCAACCGCCCGTGGTGGATACTGCTCGGCGCAGGGATCGCGGCGCTGATTTTCAATTCGCTCCGCGACGGGGCGGCGGTCTACTACTTCAAATATTACGTGCAGGCCGAAACTGCCGCAGACACAGGCGTCACCTTGTCACTCACCACAATCTTCCTCGTACTGGGACAGGCAGCCAACATTGCGGGCATCCTGCTCGTAACTCCAGTTTCCAACCGCATCGGCAAAAAGAACACCTATTTCGGGGCGATGGCTGCAGCGACGGTATTGAGCGCAGCCTTCTGGCTGCCGGGGGCGCATGACGTATGGGCTATGATGCTTTTGCAGGTGCTTATCAGCATGTGTGCCGGCAGTATATTCCCGCTGCTGTGGTCGATGTATGCCGACATTGCGGATTACTCGGAAATGAGGACGGGACGGCGTGCCACAGGACTGATTTTCTCGTCGTCATCGATGTCACAGAAATTCGGGTGGACGCTCGGCGGCGCCCTCACAGGCTGGCTGCTCGGCCATTACGGGTTCGAGGCAAATGCCGTACAGGGAGCTGCAGTGCAGAACGGTATCCGGGCGATGATGAGCCTGCTGCCGGCCGCGGGAACAATTCTTTCCGTCGTGTTCATCTTCTACTACCCGCTGGGTGAAAAACAGGTTGCAGAAATCGGACGCCGACTCAATGCGCTACGCGCCGGGGCTGCACGACAAGACCGGGAGGTGTAAGGCCCCGGCCGCGGGACGCGCTGGCCCACTGCCTGCATTTGCCTTCTCACCTAATTTGAAGTACTTTTGATTCCCAAAGCCGGCATACGCGCTCTTTACCGCCAGACAAGTACCACAGACAAGTGAATTTAAGTCATGACAAATCTTCACACCGACATAATTTTTAGTTTTACCATCGTCAGACAGACGCCTGTGAAACCGAAAAATGCATTCGACCAATACGTCAGCGCAGCTGTCCGCAAAAAGCGGACGGCCCGTGGCGCTACACCGTACGCAACGGCAAGAAGATCGGCGAGCACAACGGCGCGCATTTCTACACCATCGGCCAGCGCAAGGAGCTGGGCATCGGCGGCCGCCGGGAGTCGCTCTTCATCCTTGCGACCGACACCGCGCAGAACGTCATCTACGTCGGCGAGGGCAACGCCCATCCCGGTTTGTGGCGCCCGGCGCTGCATATCGCCCCCGGCGAAATCCATTGGGTCAATCCCGCACGCGCCCTCTCACCCGGACAGTTCGCTGCCTGGTACGACGGCGACGAGCTGGTCGGTTCGGGCGTAATTTCCGAATAAGCGAATCCGAAAATATCCCGACAAAAAGATATATACGGCAACGGAGGAAAAACCTCCGTCTTTTTTACGCCCCGGCGAGAACCGGAAGGGTTACTTAGACATAGATAGGTAATACTTATACATGACGCGGAATTCGACGTGGCACGTTTTTTAGTTTTACACTCGAAAACAAGCCACCGTGAAAACAGCCTTCGACAACTATGTAATAGAAGCCGTGCGCAAAGAGCGCATGGCCCAAAAAGTGTCTCAGGCAATGCTGGCTTACGGCATAGGCGTCTCGCACGGCTACATCGGGCAGGTGGAAAGTCCCAAATACCGCACGAAGTACAATCTGAATCACATCAACGAGATCGCCAAATTTCTGGGTTGTTCGCCGCGCAAGTTCCTGCCCGAAGAACCGATCTGACCTTCGGCCCATGTTCCCGCACCGCACGGCATCAGCCACCAAGCTCCGCCCCCGGACCGGGCCGGAAAACCGATCCGGGAAACGTCCGGCCCTTCTGCTCCGCACGCTTCTCCTCGCCGCGCTCCTCCTCTCCGGCATCCGCTGCGCCCTCGCCCAGCCCCGCATCGGCATCGCCTACTGCGACCTCGACCACCTCTACGACACCATACCGGCGCTCTTTTACGACGACAGCGACTACACGCCCGGCGGCCGTCTCGCGTGGGACACGGAACGCTACCGCCGCAAGATAGCCCGTACGGCCGCCGTCATCGACTCGATGCGCATGCCGCTCGTCGCGCTGTGGAGCGTCGAAAACGAAGCGGTCGTGCGCGACATCGCGGCGGCCTGCCGGGGCGACTACAGCTACCTGCACCAAACGCTCAACTCGCTCGACGGCATGGATTTCGCACTGCTCTACTACGGCGACCTCTTCGATCCCCACTACGAGGAGCCGGGGCGCCGCTACCTCTACATCGAAGGCACCCTGCGCTTCCCTGCCCCGCGCACCCGCCGCACAACCGGCCGCCCGGTCCGCCCAGCGCGCACCGACACCGTGGGACTGGTGTTGTGCAGCGACACGCGCATGGCCGAATGGGTCGTCCGCGACCTGCGCGAAGAACGCCCCGGCGTGAAGCTGATCGTTCTGGGGCGCACCGCGTCGCTCGACGCGGCGGCATACGGACTGCGCGACGCCCTCGAACGGCCGGCCCGGCTGGGCCGGGGCAACGTCCGCCGCCGCGGAGGCTGGCTCATGCGCGACCGCATTCTGACCGACACCGCGCTGATATGTTCGGGCGGCGACGTTTTCGCCCGCCGCTATCTGCTTGATCCCAAGACGGGTAACCCGCAGCCGACCTACGAGAGACGGCGTTACCGGGGCGGCTTCGGCTACGCCCTGCCGGTATTCGTTTACTTGGAGTAGAATTTTTTGGAATTTCAGAAAAGTTTTCCTATATTCGCATTCCCAACGGCAAATAGGATTCTTCGACGAGGCGGTAACAGCGATGTCACCGCAATTTTCGTCTGTAGGGGAAGAGATTAGCTAAAAATTTTTATAAATTTACATATCATTAAATTAACCAAGAAAAAAATTATGGCAGACGTAAAACGAGTCTATACCTTCGGCAACAAGGAAGCCGAAGGCAACGGCAAAATGCGTGAGCTGCTCGGCGGCAAAGGTGCCAACCTAGCGGAGATGAACCTCATCGGCATTCCCGTTCCTCCGGGATTCACCATCACCACCGAAGTATGTGCGGAATATTATGCCCACGGCAAGGAGGCGGTCATCAAGATGCTCCGTCCCGAAGTCGAGCGGGCGATGCAGAATATCGAGAAACTGACCGGCATGAAGTTCGGCGACAAGGAGATGCCGCTGCTGGTTTCGGTCCGTTCGGGCGCACGCGCCTCGATGCCCGGCATGATGGACACGATCCTCAATCTGGGTATGAACGATCAGGCCGTGGAAGCCGTCGCCAAGCGTACGGGCAACCCCCGCTTCGCATGGGACTCGTACCGCCGTTTCGTACAGATGTACGGCGACGTGGTGCTGGGCATGAAGCCCGAATCGAAGGAGGACCACGACCCGTTCGAGGTCATCATCGAGGAGCAGAAGGAGAAGCGCGGCGTCAAGAACGACACCGACCTGACGACCGACGACCTGAAGGAGCTGGTGCAGAACTTCAAGGCCGCCGTCAAGAAGCAGACCGGCGAGGATTTCCCGGCATGCCCTTGGGATCAGCTCTGGGGAGCCGTATGCGCCGTGTTCGGCTCGTGGATGAACGAGCGCGCCATCCTCTACCGCAAGCTCAACAACATCCCCGCAGAGTGGGGAACGGCCGTTACCGTGCAGGCCATGGTATTCGGCAACATGGGCGCCAACTCGGCGACGGGCGTAGCCTTCTCGCGCGACGCCGCGACGGGTGAAAACCTCTTCAACGGCGAGTACCTGATCAACGCGCAGGGCGAGGACGTCGTGGCCGGCATCCGCACCCCGCAGCAGATCACCATCGAAGGCTCGAAGCGCTGGGCCGTGGCCCAGAACGTCTCCGAGGAGGAGCGCCGCACGAAATACCCTTCGCTCGAAGAGGTCATGCCGACGGTTTACAAGGAGCTGGACGAGATTCAGCGCCACTTGGAACAGTACTTCAAGGACATGCAGGACATCGAATTCACGATTCAGGACGGCAAGTTGTGGATGCTGCAGTGCCGCAACGGCAAGCGCACCGGCGCCGCCATGGTCAAGATCGCGATGGACATGCTCCGCGAAGGTCTGATCGACGAGCGCACCGCCGTGCTGCGCTGCGAGCCGGCCAAACTCGACGAGCTGCTGCACCCCGTATTCGACAAGAAGGCCATCGCCAATGCGCAGGTCATCACCAAGGGTCTGCCCGCATCGCCGGGAGCCGCTACGGGTCCGGTGGTGTTCTTCGCCGAAGACGCCGAAAAGATCCTCGCAGAGTCGGGCCAGAAAGCGATCCTCGTCCGCATCGAGACTTCGCCTGAGGACCTCAAGGGCATGCTCGACGCGGCAGGTATCCTGACCGCACGCGGCGGCATGACGTCGCACGCGGCCGTCGTCGCACGCGGCATGGGCAAATGCTGCGTATCGGGCGCCGGCGAGCTGGAAATCGACTATAAAACCCGCACGATCCGCGTGAACGGCTTCACCGTGAAGGAGGGCGACTGGATTTCGCTCAACGGCTCGACGGGAGAGGTTTATCTGGGTCAGGTAGCCACGATGGCCGCCGACCTGAGCGGCGATTTCGGCCAGCTGATGGAGCTTGCGGGCAAATACGCCGTGCTGAAGGTGCGCGCCAACGCCGACACCCCCAAGGACGCCCTGCAGGCATTCGCATTCGGCGCCGAGGGTATCGGTCTCTGCCGCACGGAGCACATGTTCTTCGAAGGCGACCGCATCAAGGCCATCCGCGAGATGATTCTGGCCGACGACGAAGCCGGACGCCGCGTGGCGCTGGCCAAGCTGCTGCCGATCCAGCGCGGCGACTTCGAGGGTCTGTTCAAGGCCATGAACGGATTCCCCGTGACCGTACGTCTTCTCGACCCGCCCCTGCACGAGTTCGTGCCGCACGACGAGAAGGGACAGCAGGAGATGGCCAAGGAGATGAACGTACCCCTCCAGAAAATCGTCGCCAAAGTCGAGTCGCTGGCCGAGTTCAACCCGATGCTGGGACACCGCGGCTGCCGTCTGGGCAACACCTACCCCGAAATCACCGAGATGCAGGCGCGCGCCATCATCGAGGCCGCCATGAACGTCAAGGCGCAGGGCATTCCGGTACACGTCGAGATCATGGTTCCGCTCGTGGGCAACCACAAAGAGCTGCGCTACCAGAAAGGCATCATCGACGCGACGGCCGAGCAGGTGTTCTCCGAGCGTAACGACAAGATCGACTACATGGTCGGCACGATGATCGAGGTTCCGCGCGCCGCCGTGACGGCCAACCAGATCGCCGAGGTTGCCGAGTTCTTCTCGTTCGGCACCAACGACCTGACGCAGATGACGCTAGGCTTCTCGCGCGACGACATCGGCAAGTTCCTGCCCGTTTACCTCGAAAAGGGCATCCTCAAGAACGACCCGTTCCAGATCCTCGACCGCAACGGCGTGGGCCAGCTGATCCGCGAAGCCGTTTTCAAGGGCCGTTCGACCCGCGAAAAACTCAAATGCGGCATCTGCGGCGAACACGGCGGCGAACCTTCGTCGGTCGAGTTCTGCCACTACGCAGGGCTGAACTACGTGAGCTGCTCGCCGTTCCGCGTGCCCATCGCACGTCTGGCGGCCGCACACGCCGCGCTCAACGAGAAATAGCGTTCCTCCGGTTACGGCCGGAATATCCGAAAACGAAAGCCTGCGGCATGAAAGCCGCAGGCTTTCGTTTTCAGCGGAAAAAAAGTCCGGTTCGTTGAATATGTTTGGCGAAAGCGGATAAGTTTTGTATATTTGCTATCGGCAAACAGTATAACACGCAACTTTTTTGTTGAATTAAAATAACAGAACATGAAGAAGATGTTTTTTGCGGCAATCGTCGCATTATTCGCAGTGACAACCGTATCAGCACAAACTCCGGGCAATTGGGCAGTGGGACCCAAAATCGGCGTATATACCAATACAGGCGCCGACGGCGCCATCTTCGGCATCGGAGCCAGCGGACGCTACAGCTTCACCGACAACTGGCGCATGGAGTCGGGCATCATGGCCATCTGCAAGAAATTCTGCTCGGTGGACATCAGCGCCGACGTGCAGTACCTCTTCAATATCGCCCCGGACTGGCATATCTATCCGCAGGCGGGTCTGAGCGCCAACGATATCGGCGGATGGTCGTGCGGCATCAATCTGGGCGGCGGCGCCGACTTCTCGGTAGCCCGCAACTGGGACCTCTCGGCAGGCTTCAAGTGGATGATCCAGACCGCTGAGTACCACAAGAATCCGATTCTCATCAATATCGGCGCAACCTACAAGTTCTAATCCGGCGCAACCCGGAAAACGTATCCCGGAGACCTCGTCGAGGTCTCCGGGATTTTTCATGTCCGGCCACGAACGCCGCAACCTGCTGCCGCCCGCCACGAAAGCCAACGTACAACAATGCGGCGAGCGACGATGACTGCTGCGGAGACAGCGGAGACAGCAACGGAGACGGCAACGACGGCAGCGGAGACGACGGCAGCGGAGACGACGGCAGCGGAGACGACGAGCTGCAGCGGCGGAGAGCCGTACATCTTTCAACACCCGGCCAAAAGTCCCCCAAGCAGAACCGCACGCACGGCCCGCCCGCCGTAAAACACAGCAACCCGGCCGGATTCCGCGACCTGAAAACCCTTCCGGAGAACTTCGCAGCCCTCCGGCACGGGACGTTTTTTCATCCTCCGGTCGCGCACAAATTCCGGCGGCAACCGATCGCGGCACGAGTGTTGCACGCCGTTAAGGCAATGGAAGAAAGGCGGTTCGGGAAGCTTTCCGAATCCGGAGATATGAATTAAATGACTGACAACCACTTATTAATACATAAAATTTAACTGAAAATTATGAAAAAAATTCTTCTCATCTCGGTTGCGGCATTGTTTGCTTGGGCAGCGTCCGCTCAGGACAACACCTACCGCAACACACAGACCAACACCTACCGCAATGCAGCTCAGACCTACAACAACAATGCGGCTCAGGCCGGCAATTACCGCGGCACGCCCTCCAATTACCGCAGTGCGGTGGGTCCGCGTGTCAACTTCTACACCAACACGGACGACGCCTCGGTCGGTATCGGCGCCTACTACCGCTACAGCTTCAATTCGCACTGGCGCATCGAGCCGTCGATCTATGTACTGACGGAAAAAGACAGCTCCGTAGACATCAACTTCGACGCACACTACGTATTCCAGATCGCCGACTGGTGGGGCGTATTCCCGCAGGTAGGTATCGTGGCCAATGACATCAAGGACTGGGCGGTCGGCATGAGTGTCGGCGCAGGTTTCGACTTCAACGTCGCCCACCGCTGGAACATCTCCGCAGGTCTCAAGTACGAGCCTATGTTTGACAGCGACCGTTCGAACCCGTTGGTGGTATACGTCGGCGCCGCGTACAGATTCTGACAAACGCACCTGCATAACACATGCAAAAAGCGGATCCCGATGTCGGGATCCGCTTTTTCATGCGGTACGGCACAACGCCGGAGATCATCTGGTCTTGTAGGCCGCGCGGTACTTTCCCTTGGCAAGGTTCAGCAGCTTGCCTTTCAGCAGGTTGCGGCGCAGCGGCGAGATGCGGTCCGTGAAGACCACGCCTTCGATATGGTCGTATTCGTGCTGGATAACCCACGCCTTCAGGCCGTGGAACTCCTCGTCGTGCTCGACGAAGTTTTCGTCGAGATAACGCATCCTGATGGCCAGCGAACGAGGCACATCGGCATGGATGCCCGGAAACGAGAGACATCCCTCGTTGTAGGTCTTCTTCTCCTCCGAAAAAGCGTAGATTTCGGGGTTGATAAAGGCACGCTTGTAGTCGGCGCATTCGGGATCGTCCTCGCCCCACGGCGTGCAATCGACGATGAACAGACGAATGGCCTTGCCGATCTGCGGCGCGGCCAGTCCGACGCCTTCGGCTTCGCCGAGCGTCAGGAACATGTCCTCGACAAGTTTTTTCACTTCGGGATAGTCGGGCGCAATCTCCTCGCACTGTTTGCGAAGCACCTCGTTCCCGTATATGACAATCGGATAAATCATTTGTTAAACTCCATATAACTTTGTAAAATAATCGTGGCGGAAATCTTGTCCACCAACGCCTTGTTGCGCCGGGCCATCCTGCCGATACCGCTTTCGAGCATCGTGCGGTGCGCCAGCACCGAGGTAAAACGCTCGTCATGAAAGACCACCTCCTTATCGGGATAGGCCCTGCGCAGCCGGGCTGCCAGCGGCTCGACGAAACGCCACGTTTCGGAGGGCGTGCCGTCCATCTGCGTCGGCTTGCCCACCACTATCGTAGTAACGTCCTCCGCGGCGAAATATTTTGCCAGCCACGCTTCGAGTCCCTTCGTCTCGACGGTTTCGAGTCCCCCGGCGATCAGCCGCAGGGGATCGCTCACGGCGATTCCCGTGCGCTTCGTACCGTAATCTATGGCGAGGATGCGGCCCACGGATCAGCGATTACAGATTCAGCTTCCGGAAGAGCTTGCGGTAGGAGCACTCCTCCTCGACCAGCGCGGGCAGCTTGTCGATCGCAACGCGCTCCTGCTGCATGGTGTCGCGGTGACGCACCGTCACGGTGTTGTCTTCGAGCGTCTGACCGTCCACGGTCACGCAGAACGGCGTGCCGACGGCGTCCTGACGGCGGTAACGCTTGCCGACGGAATCCTTCTCGTCGTAAACGACGTTGTAATCGTATTTCAAGAGGTCCACGATCTTCTGCGCCACTTCGGGCATGCCGTCCTTCTTCACCAGCGGCAGAACGGCGACCTTCACCGGGGCCAGCGCCGCAGGCAGACGCAGCACGACGCGCGAGTCGCCGCCTTCGAGCTGCTCCTCGGTATAGGCCGCAGACATCACCTGCAGGAACATGCGGTCCACGCCGATCGACGTCTCGACCACGTAGGGTACATAGCTCTCGCCCGTTTCGGGATCGAAGTACTGGATCTTGCGGCCTGAGAACTTCTGGTGGTTGCCCAAGTCGAAGTCCGTGCGGGAGTGAATGCCTTCGACCTCCTTGAAGCCGAACGGGAAGTTGTACTCGATATCGGTCGCGGCGTTGGCATAGTGCGCCAGCTTCTCATGGTCGTGGAAACGGTAGCGGTCGTCGCCGAAGCCCAGCGCGCGGTGCCATGCCATACGGGTCTCCTTCCATGCCTGCCACCACTTCATCTCCTCGCCGGGGCGCACGAAGAACTGCATCTCCATCTGCTCGAACTCGCGCATGCGGAAGATGAACTGACGGGCGACGATCTCGTTGCGGAACGCCTTGCCGATCTGCGCGATACCGAACGGCAGTTTCATGCGTCCGGTTTTCTGCACGTTCAGGAAATTCACGAAGATGCCCTGCGCCGTTTCGGGACGGAGGTAGATCGTATTGGCGCCCTCGGCCGTGGAGCCCATCTGGGTCGAGAACATCAGGTTGAACTGACGCACCTCGGTCCAGTTGCGCGTACCTGAAATCGGGCAGACGATTTCACAGTCCACGATGATCTGGCGCAGCTCGCCCAGATCGCCGCTGTTCTGCGCCTCGACGAAACGCTTGTGCATCTCGTCGCGCCGGGCGGCCGTCTCGGCAACACGGGGCGAAGTTTCGCGGTACTTGGCTTCGTCGAAAGTCTCTCCGAAACGCTTGCGGGCTTTCTCCACCTCCTTCTCGATCTTCTCGTCCTGCTTGGCGAGCCAGTCTTCGATCAGCACGTCGGCACGGTAACGCTTCTTCGAGTCCTTGTTGTCGATCAGCGGGTCGTTGAACGCGCCGACATGTCCCGAAGCCTCCCACGTACGGGGGTGCATGAAGATCGCGGCGTCGATGCCCACGATATTCTCATGCAGCTTGACCATCGAATCCCACCAGTAGCGCTTGATGTTGTTTTTCAACTCCACGCCGTTCTGTCCGTAGTCGTACACCGCAGCCAGACCGTCGTAGATTTCGCTCGACGGGAATACGAATCCGTATTCCTTGCAGTGGGCGATCAGCTTTTTGAAGAGTTCTTCCTGTGTCATCGTATTTGGTTTTTAAATTATTTTCCGAATTACAAAAGTACAAAATAAATGGAAATTAAGCCGTTCTGTTGCGATTTTATTTCTATATTTGTCACGGCGGCCTGCGAGGGCGGCCGACATACGAGACATAAAAAGCGCATCGGCTTTTTTCTTGCAGGTGAAAATTGGACACTTTCGCGTAAGGTAAGGAACAAAGGTTGATGCTCTCGCTGTTTTTCAGCGCGGGCATATTCCATCATTCTACCTTACGGGTCGTCCAATACCCCACTTGCGGATGTGGAAACAGGTCCGCGCTTTTGTGTCCGGCAACAGGTGAAAAGACCCAAATCAACCAATGACGGGAATCGTAAAACTTCTGATTGCGCTCATTGCCGTCGCCATAATAGCGTTGTGCGGCAGTATCGGAAGAGACAAATAATGCGTCACGAAATCAGTCCCTCGCGCAGGAACGAGAAATCTCCTTCACGGGCGATGATGATATGATCCAGCAGCCGGATGTCGAACAGCGCGGCCGCCTGCGCGATCCTTTCGGTCAGCACCTTGTCCTGCGGACTGGCTTCGGCGGCGCCGGAGGGGTGGTTGTGAATCAGGATAAGCTGTGTGGCAAGCAGTTCCAAAGCCCGTTTGATAATCAGCCGGTGATCGACGACCGTGCCCTGCACGCCGCCCTGACTTACCCGCTGGCGTTCGATGATCCGGTTCGAAGAGGTGAGGTAAACGGCCCAGCACTCTTCATGCGAGAGCGTTTCGAGCTGCGGGCGGAAGAGCCGCACCACGTCGTCGCTCGACGAGACAACGTCGGTTTCGGCGGCGCGCGCAGCGGTGATGCGACGGCCGAGTTCGGCCGCGGCGAGCAGCATGCGGGCGCGCCGGAGTCCCAGACCGCCGATCATCCTCAGACGGGCGGCCTCCTCCGAGCCGACACGCGCAAGCGATCCGCCGTAAGCGGCAAGCAGCGCTTCGGCGCTCTGTTCATCCTCGGTAAGCAGGGAGAGCAATTCCCGGTCGGTCAGCGCATCGACGCCACGCGCCGCCATCTTATCGGCTATCGTCTTCATTCGGAAATGTTATAGGGAAGCTATCCCGCCATGCGTCCGGCGGCCTCCGGCAGAGACCGCACGCAATACAGTCGCACGGGAAATAACCAAAAGTTATTGCGTCAGCCTGTCCACCCGGTCCAGCAGCGTGGCGCACTGCTCGTCGCTCATGTACTGCGCCACCGAGAAAGCCGCATGCTGCTCGGCCTCCTTCTTCGAATCGCCGGACCCGTGGCCGACCTCCATGCCGTCGACCAGCACCGTGGAGTAGAAAACCGGATGGTTCGCCGAATACTCCTTGTCGTAACCGGTGCGGAAAGCGATCTTGTGACGGTTTTTCTGGCACCACTCGATCAGCCGGCTCTTGAAGTCGGTCTCCGATTCGGTCAGCTCGTCGAGACTCAGGTGTCTGAAATAAATCCGGTTGATGAGCAGCCGGTTCACGAATTCATAGCCCTGATCGAGGTAGACCGCGCCGATCATGGCCTCGAAAGCGTCGCCGTAGATATGTTTCTGCGTGACGCTGGTGCTGCCGTTCGAAATGACGTGACGGTCCAGCCCGATATTCACGGCCAGCACGTTGAGCGACTGGCGGGAGACGATTTTCGACCGCAGCTGCGTAAGGAAACCCTCGTCCCGGTCGGGATACTCGATAAAAAGGTAGTCGGAGGTGACCGCCTCGATGACGGCGTCGCCCAGAAATTCGAGCCGCTCGTTGTTGATAGCGCGGCCGTCCTCCAAAACCAAAGAAGCTGACTTGTGAATCAAAGCCAGCTTGTAAAGCTCGATGTTGTTCGGGATGAACCCGAACATGTCATCGATAATTCTGTAATACGCCTTATCCCGCCCGAAGTTCCTTCTAAGGGGGCGCAGTATGAAATCAAACACGGCCCGGACGGTTTAAAACGTTAGAGTTTACGGAAAATGATCGAGGAGTTGTGACCGCCGAAACCGAACGTATTGCTCAGCGCGCATTTCACGTCGCGCTTCTGCGCCTTGTTCAGCGTCAGGTTCAGGTTCGGGTCGATCTCCGGATCGAGATTCTCGCAGTTGATGGTCGGGGGAACCACGCCGTGCGTAATGGCGAAGATGCAGGCCAGCGCCTCGGCGGCTCCGGCGGCACCCAGCAGGTGTCCCGTCATCGACTTGGTGGAAGAGATATTGATGTTGTAGACGTGATCGCCCAGCACGCCGGCGACAGCCTTCAGTTCGGGAATGTCGCCCGCGGGAGTCGAAGTGCCGTGAACGTTCACGTAGTCAATATCTTCGGGTTTGATGCCGGCGTCCTTGATGGCGTCGCGCATCGATTTCATGGCGCCCTTTCCTTCGGGATGGGGAGCCGTGAAGTGGTAGGCGTCGGCCGAACAGCCGCTGCCGACGACTTCGCAGTAAATCCTCGCACCGCGCGCCTTGGCGTGCTCGTACTCCTCGAAAATCAGGGCGCCGGCGCCTTCGCCGATCACGAATCCGTCGCGGTCCTTGTCGAAAGGACGCGAAGCGTGCGTGGGATCGTCGTTGCGCGTGGAAAGCGCCTGCATGGAGTTGAAACCGCCGACACTCGGCTCGTTGACCGCAGCTTCCGAACCGCCCGTCACCATCACGTCGGCCTTGCCGTAACGGATGGCGTTCATGGCGTCCATCATGCCGTGGTTCGAAGATGCGCAGGCCGACACCGTGCAGTAGTTCGGCCCCATGAAGCCGTACTTCATGGAGATGAAACCGGCCGCGATGTCGGAGATCATGCGAGGAATAAAGAACGGGCTAAACCGCGGGGTTCCATCCCCTGCGGCCCAGCCCAAACACTCATCGAAGAAAGATTTGATTCCTCCGATGCCCGAACTCCATATTACACCCACCTGCTCCTTGTCCACGGTCTCCAGATCGAGACCCGAATCCTCGACGGCCTGCGTGGCCGCGATCAGAGCGTACTGTGTAAAAAGGTCGTACTTGCGTACTTCCTTACGGTCGAAATAGAGGCTCGAATCGTAATTCTTTACTTCACAAGCAAACTTCGTCTTAAACTTTTCAGCATCGAAATGAGTAATCGGTGCGGCACCGCTGACTCCCTTCTCCAAATTCGAAAAATACTCTTCAATATTATTACCGAGCGGGTTGATCGTACCGATGCCCGTAACAACTACTCTTCTTTCTGTCATAAATTTAAGGCTATAAGAGGCTGTGAAAACCTTTGGTAAAATTATTTCTTGTGCTCCTCGATATAGTTGATCGCGTCACCTACGGTAGCGATCTTCTCAGCGTCCTCGTCCGGAATCTGGATATCGAAAGCCTTCTCGAATTCCATGATCAGCTCCACGGTGTCGAGCGAGTCTGCGCCCAAGTGGTTGGTAAAGCTTGCTTCGGGCACTACCTCCGACTCCTTAACACCCAGTTTGTCGACAATGATTTCGACAACTTTTGATTGAATTTCTGACATAATTTTAATTTTTTAGTTAAACAATTATTTGGAAATAGTTCTTTCTTATTTCCGAGGTAATTTTGCGCAAAAGTAACACTTTTTTTATTACTTTTGACAAAACGAACCTTTTTTTTATTCACAACTTTTTCGACATTTAGCACATTTTCACAATTAACCGATTCAAAACCATATTCTTATGAAACTGCTTCTGATCTCTAATTCGACCAATGCCGGGGAGGAATATCTCCGTTATCCGCTGCCGGAAATAGGCCGGTTTCTTCAGGGCGTGCGCGAAATAGTCTTCGTTCCCTACGCCGCCGTGACTTTCTCGTACGCCGAGTACGAAAAGAAGGTGCAGGCGCGCTTCTCGGAGCTGGGCATCCGCGTGCGTTCGGTCCACCGCGCCAAGGATCCGGCGCGCATGATCCGCGAGGCCGAAGCCATATGTGTGGGCGGCGGCAACACCTTCGCGCTGGCAAAAAAAATGCAGGAGCAGGGGCTTATGAGGGCCATTCTGCGTAAAATCAAAGCCGGAACGCCCTATGTCGGATGGTCCGCAGGCAGCAACGTCGCCTGTCCGACCATCTGCACAACAAACGACATGCCCATCGTGGAGCCTGAATCGTTCAAGGCCGTCGGTGCCGTGAAATTCCAGATCAACCCCCACTACCTCGACGCCAATCCCGAAGGACATGCAGGCGAGACGCGTGAACAACGCATACTCGAATACATCGAAGCCAACCCGCGCCGCTGGGTGGCCGGACTGCGCGAAGGCTGCATGCTCCGCTACGAGGAGGGCAAACTGGAACTGATCGGAAAACGCCCGATGCGCATGTTCCGCAAAGGCACGGAAACTTTCGAAATCGAACCGGGCGGCGACCTGTCGTTCCTGCTCTGATTTCCCCGCCCGGAGTGCGCTGCGGGCGGTAAATGAATATATTATATATAGGTATGAAAATTCTGATCGCGGGTCTGGGACTCATCGGAGGCTCCTTTGCCCTCGCATTGCGCGACCGCGGAATAGCGGACGAAATATTAGGCGTCGAGAAGTCGGACGAAAACGCCGCCGAAGCCCTCCGGCTCGGATTGGCCGACCGCATCGTGACGCTCGAAGAGGGCGTTCCGCAGGCCGATCTCGTGGTGCTGGCGACACCCGTCGACACGATTCCGCTGATGGCCATAAAAGCGCTCAACCATGTGACTGACAGGCAGGTGGTGATGGACATGGGGTCGATCAAGGCCGAGCTGTGCGAGGTCATCTCGATGCACGCGCGGCGCGGCCGTTTCGTGGCGGCGCATCCGATGTGGGGCACCGAGTACAGCGGGCCGCGGGCCGCGCAGCACGGAGCTTTCACGGGTCGCAACGCCGTACTGTGCGAAGCGGAGCGCAGCGACGCCGACGCACTGGCGACGGTCGAGCGCATCTTCCGCACGCTGGACGTCCCCGTAGTCTACATGGGAGCCGAAGAACACGATCTGCACGCGGCTTACGTGTCGCACATCTCCCACGTGACCTCGTTCGCGCTGGCGCTCACGGTGCTCGAAAAAGAGCGCGAGGAGCGGCACATCTTCGACCTTGCGGGAGGCGGTTTCGAGAGCACCGTGCGGCTGGCCAAGAGCGCCGCCGCGACATGGGTGCCGATCCTGCTACGCAACAAATACAACGTGCTGGACGTCCTGCGCGAGCATATCCACCAGTTGCAGATCATGCGCAGGATGATCGAACGCGACGACGCCGAGGGGCTGACCAGCGCTTTCGGCAAGGCCAATTCGATCCAGCGCATCATCCACTGACCGCAATGGGCACGACGGCCGAGACGGGGCGCATGGGCGAACGCGCGGCGGCGGAGTTTCTCCGGCGCGCGGGGTACGAAATTTGCGCGCTCAACTGGCGGAGCGGCCGCTACGAGCTGGACATCGTGGCCCGCAAGGGGGATTTCGTGCACTTCGTGGAGGTCAAGACCCGACGTGCGGACGGACTCACGCCGCCCGAAGCGGCCGTAACGCCACAGAAATTCCGGGCGCTGACACGGGCCGCACTGCGTTACATGGCCTGCACGGGCGAGGAGCGCGAAGCGCAGTTCGACCTGATCGCCGTGGAGGTAATGCCCGGCGGAGAGACGGAGGTGCGCCTGATTCCGCAGGCAATGGAATACAATTGGTAATTTTGCATTTCCGACAAATTATACTACCTTTGTCGGACTGAAAAACCAATGTTCCGGACCAAAGCCCGAAACGAAGCCGGTTTGTCCGGCAACAGATAAACCGTAAAATACTTCAACACCGCAAACCGTAAATACCGATGTGGTTATATAATTTCGGCCTGACATGCTACGTCTGGATCATCCGGTTAGTCGCCCCAAGGCATCCGAAGGCCCGGCTATGGATCAACGGCCGCAAGGACCTCTATAAACGGATGGCCGAAACCATCGACCCCGCGGCCCGTATCGTCTGGATACACGTGGCTTCGCTCGGCGAATTCGAACAGGGACGGCCCATCATCGAACGCATCCGCAAGGAGCATCCCGAATACAAAATCCTGCTCACGTTCTTCTCGCCTTCGGGTTACGAGATCCGCAAGAACTATCAGGGCGTGGATTACATCTTCTACCTGCCGATCGACACGCCGCGCAACGCGCGCCGGTTCCTCGACGCGGCGCATCCCGAAATCGCCGTCTTCGTGAAATACGAATTCTGGCTCAACCTGCTCTACGAACTGCGCCGCCGCAAGGTGCGCACCTATATCGTCTCGGCCATCTTCCGCCGCAACTCGATCTTCTTCCGCCCCTACGGCGGCATGTGGCGGCAGGCGCTGGAGTCGTTCGACGTGATGTTCGTACAGAACGAGGAGTCGAAGAGACTGCTGGCGGGACTGGGCTTCGACAACGTGATCGTAGCGGGCGACACGCGCTTCGACCGTGTCGCCGAGATCGCCAAGGCCGCCAAGCATATCGACGTGATCGAGCGGTTCAAGGGCGGCAAGCGGGTCTTCGTGGCCGGCTCGACGTGGGGTCCCGACGAAGAGCTGCTGATCCGCCTGATAAACGACAATCCCGACATCAAATTCATCGTCGCGCCGCACGAAATGGACGAAAGCCGCATGGCACGTCTTGCGGCCGAGACCAAAGGCGGCACGCTGCGCTATACCCAATGCACCCCGCACACGAACTACGGTCCGAAACAGCTGTTGATCCTCGACACGGTCGGCATTCTGTCGTCGGTATACAGCTATGCGACGTGGAGCTACATCGGCGGCGGATTCGGCGTGGGCATCCACAACACGCTGGAGGCCGCGACGTTCGGACTTCCGGTGGCGTTCGGTCCCAATTACCAGAAATTCAAGGAGGCGCGCGATCTGGTGACGCTCGGCGCGGCCCGGTCGATCAATGATTACGACGAACTGCGGGCGTGGTTCGTTCCGTTGCGCGACAACGAGGAGTTCCTCCAGAAAACCAGCCGCATCGCCAAGGACTACACCACACGGCATCAGGGCGCGACGGGTATCATCGTCAGAACGATTTTCAATTAAGCGGAACGGTCCCGGCCCGGAAAAGTCCGAAAAAAGTCTCCCGGAAAGTCTCCGGGGGGGGGGCGGGAAAGTCTCCCGGAAAAAAATCCCCACCCGGATAAATTCCCCGAAAAAGAAATCGGGTAACCGAAACGACAAGGACAAGGACAAAGCCCGGCCGCCATACGCGAAAGCCGGACCGGCAGGGAACACCTGCGGACAGAACCAAGAAAAACGGGTTAGGCCGTGAAAAGTCAGCCCCCAAGCAGGTGAACAACAAAATAAAATGCGCGGACTCTTGCGAAGTCCGCGCATTTTCGTTGACGCCGCTCCGGCCGGCGGCAAGCCGGGCGTTATTCGTACAGCGATTTGCAGTAATCCCGGAAGGTTTCCCAGCGGTAATAGGGACCGCCGCCGAGGGGCAGTCCGGCGTCGCGCTCGTTGTGCAGGATGCGCACCAGAACGTCGCCCGCAGGGTTGCGGAAGAAGATGAACTGCACGTTGGCCGCCATGGGTGAAACGCGGTGTACCTGCCACACTTCGGCGGCCTCTTCGGGCGTCGAAACACGGGCTGAAGCGCCCTCGACGCCCAACAGCGCCAACAGCGGGATGACGTTCACGTCATGGCCGAAGCGCAGCGACGCGGCCAGCTCCTTTCCGCCGCCTATCACCTCTTCGGCCGTCTCGACGATGTTGCGCAGCAGGGGTTTGGCATCGGCGATGATCGGATCGCCGAAACGCTTCGAAGGGCCGAACATCACATAACGGCGGAAGTTCTCGTCCTCCCATGCGGCATATATCTCCTCCCCGGTGAAGAGGTCGTACAGCGAAATGCCCAGATAATCGACGTCCTGCATGATCGCGGCCTGCAAAAGCAGCTGCTCCATCAGTTTGCGGGGCTTTTTGACCTCGCGTTTGACGAATTCGGGATCGGAGAAAAGCGACTTCATCAGCCGGTCGGGAATCAGACGCGCGGCGCGCACGCTGTCGGCCGTTTTCAGGGTCCGGTCGCGCTGGGCGTCGAGTCCCTTGTTGTTGCCCATATAAGGCATGTAACGCGCGCTCGACTCTCGCGTGGTCCGGATCGCGGGATTCAGCTCCTTGAGCCGCTCGTTGAAAGCCGCCATGCTGAGGATGCAGCGCGGCACGAGAGTCGAACGGCTCTCGATACGGCATTCGCGGCCGTCGGCCGTAGAGAAAACTTCGGGATAAGCCTTGTACATGCGCTCGGCGATGCCCCGGTGTTCGGCGACGCCGCGCGGCGAAAGGTCGCCGTAACGTTTGTCGGCGTCGGCCGCGATGATCTCGACGCGGCCCAGCACATCACGACCCAGCGGCGTCAGCGCACCGGCTTCGGCGGCTTTGCGCAGGATTTTCAGCGGCCCGGCATAGACGCTTTCGGAAGCGTGCCAGCGGCTGCCGTGACGGCCGTAATGGCTGATGTAGAACGGCGTGTACCCGTCGGGCACCGGAGCCGCCGCAGCGGGCCGGTATTCGTATGAATGGTAGATTCCGCCCGCGCGTTCGGGAACGGCCGCAATCTGTTCGCGGGCTGTCTGGGCGTCCGCTCCCCACAAGCCGAGCAGCAGGAACGCCGCGCAGAACCTCAGTTTCAATGCAAGTCTGTTCATTGGTCGGTATTTTAACATTTATGTGTCATAATTCCCAGCACGAGCCGGTCGGTCTCGTTCATGCCGTCGCGGCCGATGGCCGTCAGGTTGCGGATGCACTTGTCGACGTCCTCCTCGATAATTCCCTCGACGGGCGTCACGCAGTGACCGTCCATCGCCATCATGGCCGAGAGCACGGCGGTCGAGACGCCGCTCGTGAGTTTCATCGAACAACTGGGCTTGGCACCGTCGCAGATCATGCCGGTGAGGTTGGCGATCATGTTCTTGACCGCCGCGGCGACCTGCTCGTAGGCGCCGCCCATCAGGTAGGTGATGCCGCAGCTCGATCCCGTCGCCGCCACGACGCAGCCGCACAAGGCAGACAGACGGCCGAGACTCTGTTTGATATAGATCACCGTGAGGTGGCTCAGCACCAGCGCACGGATCGTATGTTCCTCATCGGCCGCGGTTTCGTCGGCATAGACCACCACGGGGAGCGTCGCGGCGATGCCCTGATTGCCGCTGCCCGAATTGCTCATCACGGGGATCATGGCCCCGGCCATGCGGGCGTCGCAGGCCGCGGAGGTGTAGGAGAGGATGCGCGAGAAGATGCTGTCGCCCATCACCTGCCGCTCCCGCTCGCAGCGCAGCGTGCGGCCGACGCAGTGCCCGAACTCCCCGGCGAAGGCCCGCTCGGCGGCGGCTTTGTTCACGCGGCGGGTTTCGAGGATGAAGTGCAGTTCATCGAGCGGCGCCGTCATGGCGAAATCCCAGACGCGGCGCAGGGTCAGGGGCACCTCGCCCGCCTCCTCTTCGGCGACGGATGCCGTGCGTTTGTCGAGCAGCACCTCGCCGTCGCGTTCGAGATAGACGAAGGCGGTATGTCCGCCCGCGATCACCGCCACGGCGCGGCGTTCTCCGGCCGAGGCTTCGACCTCGATATAGAGTTTTTCGGAGATATCCTCCTTCAGCGAGATGCAGACGCGCTTTTCGTCGATATAATGGGCGCCCCGCCCGACGGCTTCGGGCGTCACGTCGCGCAGGACCTCCAGTTGATATTCCGAACGGCCGACCAGCGCACCCAGCGCCACGGCGATCGGCAGGCCGATCATTCCCGTGCCGGGAATGCCCACGCCCATCGCATTCTTGAGGATATTGGCGCTCAGGCGCACCTCGATCTTTTCGGGCTGCGCGTCGAGCAGTTCGGCGGCGCGCGCCGTACACAAAGCCACGGCGATCGGTTCGGTACAGCCGATGGCGGGCACAACTTCGCGGTTGATAAGGGCGATGATTTTCGCTCGTTCGTTCGGGGAAAACATATTGGCTCGTTTTTAGAGATCATACAAAGATAACTATTTTTTCGCTATTTTTGCGGCATCAAAACAGACGCCGATATGGAAAATCCGAAAAGCCGCGCATGGAAAGTCGTGAAGAGCGAGTACCTCGCCCGCAAACCGTGGTTCACCGTACGCCACGAAAGTATCGAACTGCCCGACGGGCGCAGCATACCCGACTATTACGTCTTCGAGTACCCCGACTGGGTGAACGTGATCGCCATAACCAAAGAGGGTAAATTCGTATTCATCGACCAGTACCGTCACGGGCTGGGCGAAACGAATTACGAAATCCCGGCGGGCGTAGCCGAGCCGGACGATGCGTCGATGCTGGCCGCGGCGCAGCGCGAACTGGCCGAGGAGACCGGTTACGGCGGCGGCGAATGGCGCGAACTGCTGGTCGTGGCCCCGAATCCCGCCACGCAGAGCAACCTGACCTACTGCTACTTGGCGACGGGCGTGGAACGCCTCGGCGCCCAGCATCTCGACGCCACGGAGGATATCCGCGTGCATCTGTTCACGGCCGCCGAGGTGCGCGAACTGCTCACGGGCGGCGGCATCCGGCAGGCGCTGATGGCCGCGCCGCTATGGCGTTACGCCGCGGAGTACGGGTTGTAGCTACCCTACGACGTATTTGCTGCCGGGCAGCAGCGAAATCAGCTTTACGACCGCATAGGACGAAACGAAGGTGCAGAGCGCCAGTACGGGGATCTTGATCCCGGCCGAAACGATCAGCGGATCGAGCCAGCCGTGGAAGAAGTTGAGCAGCATGATGTGTATCAGGTAGATGCCGTAGCTGAGTCTCGAAATGTCGGTAATGACGCCCGTAAAGCGGCCCTCACCCGGCCTGACGTCTTTCAGCAGCAGGAACAGCCCGACCGACATCGCGGCCACGTTGATCGTCCCGAAGCCCCACGAAAGTTCGAGGTCCGCGACGAGCCGCTGCGTCGCCAGCCGTGCGTCGAAAATCCATGCCGTCGCGAAATACCCCGCGACGACCAGCAGCGCCCCGCCCCACTTATGCCATGCGCGCGGCGCGGCGTGGTAGCGGCGCAGGTAGGCGGCCAGCACCATGTAGCCGAGGAATCCCGAAAAATAGTAGAGCATCGGCGTGTCGTTCCAGAAACATTCGCCGAGCAGCTCCGGGAAAACGAGGTGAACATAGGGGATGCATAAAGTAAAGGCCCAAAGCGCGAGATAACCCTCCATGGCGCGGCGCGAAGCCGTCTCGATCCACGGCGAGACAACCGGGGCGAACAGGTAGAGTCCCAGCAGCATGTAGACGAACCAGAGGTGTCCGATCTCGACGCCGAAATTGACCGGGATGCGGCAGACGCCGAGCAACGCTCCGGCGGCATCGGTCCGTCCCGTCAGGAACTGGTAGATTGCGTAGAGCACGCACCACACCAGAAACGGCACCACCACGCGCACGAAACGCCGGGCGAAAAAGTCGCGCGTGCGCTCCCGCACCGGAAGCAGGAAAAATCCCGACAACATGACGAACAGCGGTACGGCGGTGCGGCACAACGAGTTGAGCCAGCAGGCCCAGACAGGCTCGCCGCCCGCGGCGACCAAACCGCCGTCGGCAATATAGTAGAATTCTCCGGCGTGCACCTGAAGCACCATGTAACAGGCCAGCACACGCAACAGGTCGAGACCGTGGTTTCGGGATTGAAGTTTCGTCATAAAAATCAGGCGGTTTTGATTTCGCAAACAAAGGTAACAAAAAACCCGGAAATCCGCAGCCCGACACTCCATCCGGTAAAAAACTGCCGGCAGGGCCGTATATTGGCACGTCCCCGCCGGTCTGAAAAATAATCCCGGTTGCAACCAGCGGCGGGATATTCAGTCAAAAGCGGTCTCAAGCCCTCTCCCGGTAGAAATCCGGCTGTTCCGGCCGTACGGGGATGAAAAAGGAGCGGTTCAAAGCCGCTCCTCCGATTCGGGTTTCGCCGCCCGGCCTATTTGCCGACCGTCTGCGCCAGCGCCATGAAATAGCGTCCGGGATCGAGACCGAGGGCCTTGAGCAGTTCGGCTTCGGGGGCGCTGCCGCGTGTGATCGACTTCAGCCCGTGACCCGCCGTATAGAGGTTCACATTCTCGGCATATCCGGCGGCGTCCTGCCCGCAGAGGTAGCGGACATGTTCGGCCGGAATATTCTTTCCTTCATAAGCCGACATATCGGCGATATAGACCAGATTCAGCGGTGCGGCATAGACGAAATCCTGTGCGCCGGCCAGCCTGCGCAGGTCGCCTTCGGCGACGCGCACGAGTTTCCGCGTCTTGGCGTCGTAGCTGTAGACGCCTTCGGCGAAAAAGGCATAGACGCGGACCGGATAGAGCGCCAGCGCCGAAGGAGCCGTCAGACGGCCGTCGGCAGGACGGTTGACGCCCCCTGCGGCCCACATGACGCCCGAAAGCTCTTCGAGCGAAAGCGCCTCAGGAGCGTATTCACGCCATGAACGGCGGTTTTCAAGCGCTTCGTTTACGGTCATGCCCGCCTTGGAATCGGGTTTGAGAAGGGCGATCTCCGCGCCGTGCTTCACTTCGGTCACGGTTTCGGGGGTCTTGGCCTCCTCCTTGGCCGGCTGCGCGCCGCCGCATGCCGCGAGCAGCAGAGCCGCACAGGTAATAATCTTCACAGTCATCGTTTCTGAAATTTAGAGGTTTACATGCAAATATAAAGAATATTTCCAGAATACGGAATGCAATTCCGCTGCCGGATACCTGCGGGCTGGCGATTTTTCGTACCTTTGTACAACACACAACATGGAGCCTATGAATCCGACAGCAGTCTACACCGTCGTCTTTTCGCCGACGGGAACTTCGAGAAAAATCGCCGCGGCGGTTGCGCAGGGAGTGGCCCGGCACGGCGGGAGCTGCAATGCAGCGGCAAATGCGGCGGCCGGAGCGGACGCCGGTACAAATGCCGCTGCAGGCAGCGCGGCAAAGGCGTTCACGACAATCGACCTGACGCATGCGGCGGGAAAACCGCCCGTGCTGCCGGCCGATGCCGCGGCGGTATTCGCCGTGCCGGTATACGGGGGCCGCGTGGCGCCTGCGGCATTGGAAAGGCTACGGGAGATTCGCGGCGAAGGAACACCGGCCGTAGTGCTGGCGGTGTACGGCAACCGGGCTTTCGGGGCGGCGGCCGCACAGTTGGCGGCGTTCGTAGCCGAACGGGGCTTCGTTCCTGTGGCGGCCGGGGCTTTTGTAGGCGAACACTCGTACAGCACGCCCGGCACGCCGATCGCCGAAGGGCGTCCCGATGCGCAGGACCTCGCCGAAGCGGCCGCTTTCGGAGCGCGCATCGGCCGAAAGCTTGCGCACGGAGAGACCGGCCCGATCGACGCCGCAAAACTCCGCGAACCGCATACGCCGCTGTTGTCAAAACTGCGGTTCATCCGTTTCGTGCTGGGGTACCGCAGGCGGCAGAAACGCAATCCGGTCGCACTGCTCCCCGCGGGCGACGCCGCACGGTGCACCCAATGCGGCCGCTGCGTCGCACTCTGTCCCACGCAGGCGATCGCGCGCGGCGACGAACTGCACACCGACCCGGCGCGCTGCATCCGCTGCTGTGCATGCGTCAAAGGCTGCGCGTTCGGCGCACGCACGTTCGAAACGCCTTTCGCCGCCGTTCTGTCGCGCAACTTCGCCCGGCGGAAACCGCCCGTAACGCTTATGTAATATGACAATAGAACGACTGAAAAACCCGTCGGCAGGAGAGCTGGACGCCCTGACCGACCTCTGGGAAGCCTCGGTGCGGGCGACGCACGACTTTCTCGCGCCGGAGGATATTGCGTTTTTCCGGCAAATGGTCCGGCAGGAAGCGCTCCGGGGTGTAGAATTATACGTCATCCGGAAGCCGGACAGCAAAGCGCCTGAAACCGGAACATCCGCAGGACAGGAGAACCGGCACGAGTCCCGGACATCCGGCAAGACAGGAGAATCCCGCCGACCGGAGGGCTTGGACGAGAACGGGATGTTCGGAGGATTCGCTGCGTTCGCAGGTATCGACGGCGATATGCTCGAAATGCTCTTCGTCGCGCCCCAAGCGCGCGGCAAAGGAGTGGGCCGGCAACTGGTGGAATATCTCGTCCGCGAACGCGGCATAAGACGGGTCGATGTCAACGAGCAGAACGCGCAGGCGGCGGGATTTTACGCCCGGCTGGGATTCCGCGTCACGGGGCGCGACGCGACCGATCCGTCGGGCAGGCCCTACCCTATCCTCCATCTGTCGCTGGGCGAAACGCCGCAGCGGATCGTGCCGATCCCGAACCTGCAGACCGACCGGGTCGATGTCGATTTCGAACCAGAGCCAACCGGGGACGAAGGAAAATAACCGGAGCCGGCGGGTAGTGACCAGCGGATGCGGGCCGAAACGCAGCTTCCGAGGGACGCTTCCGCGGAAACACCGGGTATAATAACAAGACGGCAGAGCGAAAATCTCTGCCGTCTTGTTGTGTCGGAAACATATCGGTTGGCGCCCGGCCCCAGCACACGCCCCGCTTCCGGCCGCTATTCCATATAGCCGGTAACGGTCAGCGGAGCATCGCCCACTTCGGCGGTCACCTGCGCCGCTTCGCCGCGGGAGTTTTCATAACGGAAGGTATAGGTTCTTCCCTTTTCGAGCAGGAAGCGCAGGGCGTCGTTCATGTCCTGCCGGGGACCCGCCGTACGGCCGCCGCCCATCTGCTCCGAACCGCAGAAAACATCGACGTTGGCCGCCACGCGCGCATCGGAACGCCCGGCATGCGCCGCCTTGTCGTACATCATGAAGGTCACGGTCGCATGCCGCCCCCGCTCGGCGAGGTCATCGGCATAGGCGGCATAGAGGTCGCGGTAACGCTGCGTGACGTTCACGCCGTGGACCTCGCGCGAATCCTCGCTCCACACCATCGGAAACCAGTCGCCCGCAGGCCGGAACGAAACGGCGAAAATGCCGTGCGCACGGTCGTCGGGCGAGGCCTGTCCCGCATCGGCGAAAAACCATGCGTAATCGAGTCTTCCCGGAAAATAATACTCCGTGAAATGCCAGCGGCCGTCGATCCACACCTCGACCCAGCTGTGGTTGCCCCGATCGTCGTGCCATGCGGGAGTTCCGGCGAAGCGCGCGGGAATGCCCGCGGCGCGCAGGGCATCGACCAGCAGGACCGAAAGGCCCGTGCAGGAGGCCATATGCTGACGCATAGACTCGGCGGGACTCTGGTTGGTCTTTTCGCGGGCGGTGTTGTATTCTACGGCGACATCGGCGGCAATATGCCGGTTGATCGAGTCGATGGCGGCGCGGACGTCCGCGGCTCCGGCCGCACGGCGGGCGAAGCGGACGTAAAAGTCGGGCCGCCAGCTGTCGCGCACCTCGTCCACGACGGCATAGGGAAGCACGTCGTTCAGGAAGACCGAATCGGGCAGTGCGCGCGTCCACGGGTAGGTTTCCCGCGCACGGTAGGCATACTCGACATTTTCGCGCAGCAGGTCGAGCCGCATCGTATCGCGGTCGCCCTGCGGCATATAGGCTACAAGGAAAGCCATCCCCGCACGCCGATTGCGCGGAGTCTCGCGCAGCAGCTGCCGCAGGCTGTCGGCGCGCGGACAGTCGGCCAGCGCTGCGTCGAGCAGGGGTTCGTATTCGGCGGGAACGCCGCAACCGTAACGGCCGCAGGCGCAGAGGGAAAGTCCCAGAAGCAGGAGGAAAATGCGTTTCATCGGTTTAATTCGTTCAGGATTTGTCGGATGGTCCGTTCGTCGGCGCAGGGCGAAGCGTACTCCGGCACGCCGGGACAGCCGCCCATCGAAATCTGCGGATTGCGGTATGCCATGCCGCTCGGCCGCATGCCGCGCGCGCTGAAATGGAGGGCATCGACACCCGTCGCGGCCAGTTGCCGCACGTTCGACGGATTCACGCCGCTGCCGGCCATGATCTCGATGCGGCCCGCAGCCCGCACGACGAGCGCGCGGAGGTCGCCGATGCCTTCGGACGCCGTATTGCGGCCGCCGGAGGTCAGGATGCGGGTGCATCCGGCGCGGACGACCTCCTCCAGCGCATCGGAAAGGTCGCACGTCATGTCGAACGCCCGGTGGAAGGTGGTTTGCATCGGCCCGGCTTCGGCCACGAGGGCCGCCGTACGCGCCGTATCGACCCGTCCGTCGGGCGTCAGCAAGCCGAAGACCACGCCGTCGGCGCCGCATTCGCGGGCGAAGCGCACCTCTTCGAGCATCTGCCGGAATTCGGCGTCGTCATAGAGGAAATCCCCGCCGCGGGGACGGATCATCACACTGAGCTGCAAGCCTTCGATGCGGCGCGCCATACGGATGGCCGCGGCCGAAGGGGTCGTGCCGCCCTCGTAGGGTGAGGCGCAGAGTTCGACGCGGGCGACACCCGCACGGCGGGCGGTCTCGCACGCTTCAATGGAATAGGCACAAAGTTCGGTCGTCATACGGCAAAGATAAAAAAACGGCGACGGAAATGCAAGTCCCGGAGCACCGCAGAACAGTTGCAAAAAAAACGGAACGGGACCGTTCATACGTTCCGGCAAAAAAACATCGCCCCAGCCGGAGAGCCGACGGTTCGGCCGCACGCCGCAAAGCCGAACGCACGCCGTAAAACCGGACGCACACCGCAAAGCCGGACACCCACTGCAAAGCCGAACGCCGACGGCAAAGCCGGACGCCGACGGCAAAACGAAAACAGAGCGCCCTTACGGACGCTCTGCTTATCTTCAGGCTGCGCAAGCCCCTATTTAACCTCGATCTGGCGCGTGGCGGCGGCAGTCTCCTCGATCTTCTTCTTGGGAATGTCGATGGTCATCACACCGTTTTCGACCTTGGCCGAAATATTCTCGCGCTCGATATTGTCGGGCAGCAGCAGGCTCTGCTGGAACTGCGTGTAGGAGAATTCGCGGCGCAGGTAGGTGCCTTTGCGCTTGGCGTCCTCCTCCTTGTTCTCGGTCTTCTTCTCCAGCGAGATCACCAGCTCGTTGTCTTCGTTGATGTGGACCTTGAAGTCCTCCTTGGTCATGCCCGGAGCGGCGACCTCGACCTTGTATTCGTTTTCACCGTCGATGATGTTGACGGCGGGAGCCGTAGTGCTGCGGCGCTCGGCCAGCCAGTTGTCGCCCAGAATCTCGTTGAAAATTCCCGGCAGCCAGTTCTGATTCGTTCTTGCAGGTGTCATAATTTTGTCCTCCTTGGTTTTATTCGGTTTAACTGTTTTCCTTTTTATCGCCCCCTCTCGGAGCGGTTTCATCCGTAGAGGGTCAAATCCTGTGCCAGCGCCGAATAAATGCAAAAATGTCACGAATTGTCACAAAACCTGCAAATACGACATGACAGACCGGCAGGCCGGGAGCGGACGGCGCATTTCATAAGTACGGGAAAAATACGTAACTTCGCGGCATGGAATTCACCGAAATACTGCGCGGCCGTTACGGGCTTTCGGAGCGGGCCGCCGGAGTGCTGATGCGGCATGCGTCGCAAAGCGTCCACGCCCGCAAGGAGATCATCGTCGAGGAGGGACAGCGCGATCAGGAGATCCGCTTCGTGACGGAAGGTTCGGCGCGCTCCTACGTCATGCGCGAGGACAAGTGCGTGATCCTCTCCTTTGCGTTCGAGGGCGATCCGACCTCATCGACGCTCGGAGCATGGCCCGGCGGCATTTCGGGCCACACGATCGAGACCATGGAGCCGACGACGCTCGTGCGCCTGCCGCGCGAGGAGATCGACCGGCTCTTCGCGGCGGACGCCGAACTGGCCGACTGGGGCCGCCGCATGGCCGAAGAGCAGCTGCGCCGGCACGAGGAGTATTTCGCCGACTTCGCATGGCGCGACAAGAGCGAGCAGTACAAGCGCGTACTGCGCGAATATCCCCAATTATTGCAGCGCATCGCGCTGAAAGACCTCGCGGCCTACCTCTTCCTCACGCCCCAAAGCCTGAGCCGCATCCGGGCCGAAATCAAATGACGAAATTATCATAAGGTAACTTTTCCCCGCGCCGAAAGCCTTACTTTTGCACCACTTCGAAAAAAGTAAGGAATATGCAACGAGACAGTATCGATTTCAGCAGTTCGGACGTCGGAAAACTTTTCCGGCGCTTCCTCTTTCCCACGGTCATGGGCATGGTCTTCTCGGCCGTGTTCGTCATCACCGACGGCATCTTCGTAGGGCGGGGCATAGGCAGCGACGCCCTCGCCTCGGTCAATATCGTCGCGCCGCTCTTCACGCTCGGCACGGGGCTGGGACTGATGTTCGGCATGGGCGGCTCGGTCGTGGCGTCGATCAACCTCGCGCAGGGCAAACGACGCGTGGCGGAGATCAACATCACGCAGTCGCTGGTGCTTCCGGCGCTGCTGATCGCCCTGCTCAGCGCCCTGCTGATCCATTGGCACGAACCGCTGCTCCTGCTGCTGGGCACCCCCGGCGAACTGATGGTCCCGGCGCGCGAATACCTCGTATGGTTCACGCTGTTCCTCGCACCGCTGGCCGTCTTCAACATCCTGATGTTCATCGTGCGGCTCGACGGGGCGCCGGGATTCGCCATGGCCTGCAACATCATGGCGGCGTGCATCAACATCGTACTCGACTACCTCTTCATCTTCGTATTCGAATGGGGGCTGGCGGGCGCCGCCGTCGCCACGGGCATCGGTTACGTCGTCGGTTCGGGCGTGATGCTTTGGTACATGTTCCGCCGCAGCCGGACGCTCCGGTTCGTGAAGCTCAAGATAAGCGGCAAAAGCATGCGGCTCACGGTGCGCAACCTCTGGTACATGAGCTATATCGGATTCCCGGCGCTGCTGAGCGAGCTGGCCATTTCGTGCCTGATGATCGTCGGCAACTACACCTTTATCCATTACGTCGGCAAGGACGGTGTGGCGGCGTACAGCATCGCCTGCTACATCTTCCCGATCATCTTCATGGTCTACAACGGCATCATCCAATCGGCGCAGCCGATCATCAGCTACAACTACGGCGCAGGGCTGATGCGGCGCGGCCGGAAAGCGCTGCGAATGGCGCTCGGCACGGCGGCGCTGTGCGGCGCGGCGGCGTTCGGATTCACGTGGCTATGCAGTCCGTGGATCGTCGGGCTGTTCCTGACGCCCGACGCCCCGGCGTACGCCATCGCCGTGCAGGGACTGCCGTGGTTCGCGGCGGGCTATCCCTTCTTCGGGATCAACGTCGTGACGATCGGCTACTACCAGAGCATCGAACGGGGACGGCTCGCAACGGGACTCACCGTTCTGCGCGGCATCGTGCTGATGACGTTCTGCTTTCTGGTCATGCCGCACATGGCGGGCGTGACGGGCATCTGGCTCGCGGTACCCGTCGCGGAAGCGCTCGAAACACTGCTGCTCGTCTATCTGCTGCGCAGCAGACGCTTCGCATCCGCATAAGGTAAAGCGGGAAAACCTTCGGTAGGGTTTTCCCGCTTTCCGCGTCGGAATGGACTAATTCCCGCGCTGCATCCTGTCGATGAACAGCACCCCGTCGAGGTGGTCGATTTCGTGCTGGAAAATCACGGCGGTAAATCCCTCGACGGTATCCGTCACCGGTCGCATGGTCGTTTCATCCAGATAGCGGAGCACGATGCGGTCAGCACGCAGGACCGTCCCCGACGTTTCGGGGACGGAGAGACACCCCTCCCTGCCGGCGGTACAGGCCGCCGAGCGACCGACAATTTCGGGATTGACATAGCATTCGAACGGTTCGCCGGGCTTGTCGAAACGCTGCACGGCGATCAGCCGGCGCGAAACGCCGACCTGCGGCGCGGCGATTCCGACACCTTCGTCGGCAGTATCCCGCACGGTGAGCAGCATGCCCTGCTTCAGCCGGCGGAAATATTCCGACTTCAACTCCTCAGCCCCCAGCGGCGCGGCCTTCCGCCGCAGAAACAGCGAATCGGCACGGTCGCCGATCCGGCACAAGCGCATGACCGCCCCGCTCTGCGAGGCAATCACTTCACATTCCTTATCGGTGAATCCCTTGGGAACCGCACAGGCGGCGAGCAGGCAGGCGCAGGCTATAACGAATCTCTTCATATCGGCATGATTCTGTTTCCGGCAAAAATACGAAAATATATTCACCGTACGGCGGCACACCCCTTCGGACTGAAAAAAAGTCTTTTCCAATTCCGGCAATTATCCTATATTTGCCGCCATGAACGAAGATCTGAAATACCGGAAGGCCGAGCCTGCCGATGCGGAGCGCATCATGGAGATCATCCGACAGGCGCAGGCCCAGATGCGGGCGCTGGGGAGCCTGCAATGGCAGGACGGCTACCCCGCACGGGCCGACATCGACAACGACATAGCGCGCGGGTACGGGTATGTGTTCGAGAAGTCCGGCACGGCGCAGGAACCCGCAGCTGCAGGAACGCCGCAGAAGTGCGACAAAGGGAGGGCATCCGGCGCCGCGATCGCATACGGGGCGGTGGTTTTCGACGGCGAACCGGCCTACGGGGCAATAGACGGGGCGTGGCTGACCGGGGGCGACTACGTCGTCCTGCACCGGCTGGCGGTGGCCGACGGGGAGAAGGGCCGCGGCGTGGCGGCGGAGTTCATGCGCCGCACCGAAGCGCTGGCCCGCGAACGGGGCGTCGGCAGTTTCAGGGTGGACACCAATTTCGACAACCGCTACATGCTGCGGATGCTCGAACGACTGGGATTCGCCTACTGCGGCAAAATCGTCTACGGAAGCGGCGAAAGGCTGGCTTTCGAGAAACCCTTCGAAGCATAAGCGAAAGAACCGGCCTTAAGACCGGTTCTATCTGTGTGAAGTCAGGGATGCGTCGCAATGTTCCGGAACAAATCCGCCGGAGAAATCTTATAATAGTCACATAAATCGGCGATCGTAGTCAGCGAAATACTGTGCCGCCCGCTTTCGATCCGTGCGATATTCAGATCGGTATCGAAGCGTACGTTCTCCTGAGTCAGCTTGCGTTCCAACCGGGCCGCTCTCAGCCCGGCAACAACCTGCCCAATAAAAAAGTCATTTCGCCTCTGCTTTTTCATAGCGCAAATTACCGGAATAATAGCCTGATTTTTTACTACACACTTGTAGCTTACAAAAGAAGTGCCCCGTTTCGAAGCTCAATCGCGGGCAAGCCGGGAACTCGCACCCGTTCACACCACAATCGCGCCGTTTCGGAATATCGGAGATAGAAAGAATCCGGCAGCCGAGGCGGCGTCACATCCCAAAACGATCGATACGACGGCAAAATACTTCCCGTCGCAAGCTACAATTATCACAACCCCCAGCGGCCATAATACAGATTCTTCGGAAAACATCCGGTTCCGCAGCACGGCCGGTACCGTGCGTGCAGTCACAACACGCACGGATAATAAATTCATATTACAAAAAATAATGGAATAAAGCAAGCAAAACGGGGCAAAATCAACGCAGGGCCGGGTTTTCGGTGCGGTTTCGGACCGGGGAGGGGCAATTTTTCCGGGACAATACGGAGAGGAGCGGCTATCGGCGAGCGGAAAAACGGCGGACGGGGGATAGCAGACGGGGAATGAAAAAAGTATAATACGGGGCGCGGGAGGGAAACGGGAGAAACGGGAGAAGTCGCTGCGAATTTCGCCGGAAACACCGAAGACACCGGGGACGCCAGAGACACCGGGGACGCCAGTCACTCAGGGAACAGCCGCCCCACGCAACACCGAAAAACACCGGCAAAAGGTCCTGACACAAAAAAGCGGGCCGCATCGCTGCGGGCCGCCGATCGACCGAAGAGAACCGAAGGCGCCGCTACTCCTCCTCTTCGTAATAGACCTTGTAGAACTTGCCCTTCTCGTCCTCGCCCTGTTCGAGCAGACTGCGGTTGCCGTGGACGTAGATGTGGAAGTTGCGGTCGAGCTTGATGACGCTCTTGTAGGAACGGGCCTGTTTCTTAACCGCCGATTCGGAGATGGCGAATTCGTCCTCAATGCGGATGTCGCGGTCCTGCTCGTACTCCTGCTTGTAGCGCGAAAAGCTCTCCATGACTTCGGGCTGGCGGATCACCTTCTCCGAAAAGTCGTCCAGCGAAAAACTGTCCTGCTCCTTGAAGTATTTCATCGTCTCGTTGAGCATCTCGGCCTGATCGGCTTTCGACACCTCGAATTCGTTCGGGAGATGCTTGGTCACGTACTTCTTGCACATGGCCATCGCGTTGTGGGTATTGTGGTAGTTGTCCTGACGCTGGCGCACGTGCAGGAAATCGTCGATCCAATAGCGTGCTTCGGCGCGGTTGGTGTTGTCCACGACGCAGACCGCGAAACCCGCTTCGCGCTCGGTGTTGAAAACGACGCACCCCTTGTCCAGCTTATTGACGTTGATCCCCTGATGCGCGGCGATATGCAGCCCCGACGCCTGCTCCTCGACGTCGAGGAACGTGTCGCGCGTCTCGGACTTGAACAGCCCGACGGCATCGACCGTCTCGCCTCCGAAACGGCAGTCGGTGAAGTAGACGACATAGAACTCCCCGCTCTTGATCTGGGGGTGCATGCCGGTTTCATAGAGATGTCTGGCAAGGCTGACCGAATGGTCGTAAAACGATTCGGGGTCGTCGAAGATCCTGCAGGTGAAATTCCAGACCTCGTTGCAGGTCAGGTCGGTGTCGTGGTAGAGGTTGAAATACTCCTCGGACTTGAAACCGCCCATGAAATAGGCCAGCAGCGTCTGCATCAGGGGCGCGTCGGAGAGCTGGTCGGAGAGCGACGGCGAGACCATCAGCGGCTCGTCTTTTGCTTTGTTGCCCACGATATGCACGGCCAGCGCGCCGATCCGGGATTCTTCGGTATAGAGCATTTTCGGTATTGTTTGCGTAAAACGGAAGGCAAAGATGGGGATTTTTCCGGGACCGGGCAAGCAAAAAACCGGGTATTTAGCAGAAACGCCCTGCCGGACTCCCGATAATTTGGCTACTTTTGCAACGACTAAACTTCCGTAAGCATGGAAAACAGAATAACCACACTCTTCGGCATTCGCTACCCGATCATCGCGGGCGGCATGATCTGGTGCAGCGGCTGGCGGCTCGCGGCGGCCGTAAGCGACGCGGGCGGACTGGGCCTGATCGGCGCAGGCTCGATGACGCCCGACCTGCTGCGCGAACACATCCGCAAATGCCGCGCGGCGACCGGCAAACCGTTCGGCGTGAACGTCCCCCTGATGTACCGCTACGCGGAGCAGATCATGCAGGTCGTCATGGAGGAGCGGGTCCCGGCGGTATTCACCTCGGCGGGAAGCCCGAAGACATGGACCGGGCAACTGCATGCCGCAGGCTGCAAGGTCGCGCACGTGGTGTCGAGCACGAAATTCGCCCTGAAAAGTCAGGAAGCGGGTGTCGATGCGGTCGTCGCCGAGGGATTCGAAGCGGGCGGGCACAATGGCCGCGAGGAGACGGCGACGATGGCGCTGGTTCCGCAGGTGCGCGCAGCGATTACGATTCCGCTGATCGCGGCGGGCGGCATCGCCACGGGCCGGGGCATGCTGGCGGCGTTCGCGCTGGGAGCCGAGGGCATTCAGATGGGCACCCGCTTCGCGCTGTCCGAAGAGAGTTCGGCCAGCGACGCCTTCAAACGGCTCTGCATCGGGCTGGAAGAGGGCGGCACGATGCTGGCGCTGAAAAAGATCGGGCCGACGCGCCTGATCCGCAACGACTTCTACACGGCAGTCGAAACCGCCGAAAACCGGGGCGCCTCGGCCGAAGAACTGAAGGAGCTGCTGGGCCGCGGGCGTTCGAAGCGGGGCATTTTCGAGGGCGACCTCGCAGACGGGGAATTGGAGATCGGACAGATCGCGTCGCTGATCCGCGACCTGCCGCCGGCAGGCGAAATCGTCCGGCAAATCATCGGCGAATACAACGCCGGCGTGAAATCGCTCACGACTCTATAGCGGCCCTTCGGGGATAGGCGGGCCAGCGGAAAACAGCCGTCCCAACCGGGACAGTCTGCCGGAGAGACGCCGGGCGTACCTCCGCTACATGCCGAGCAGGACCAGCAGGGCGACCGTCAGAAACAGCGCCCAATGGCAGAGGCGCAGGTAACGGGTCTTCGCCGCGCGTTCATAGCCCAGCGACACCAGCCAAAGCAGGAACCAGCCTCCGTAAGTCAGCAGCAGGAAGAGTTCCAGCTGGAAATTGCGGGAAATGGCTCCGAAGCCGAGCAGCAGCAGGAATACCGCTCCGAGGGCCAGATCCGCCGTAATCATCTGGACGCCGCACCGTCCCATCAGCCACGCTTCGTAGGCTTTGTCCGCGGCGGCGTTCCGGCCGGGACAGGCTGCCGTATAGAAGCGGTTCCCCGAAACGACATGGACGAAAAACGCCGCGGTAAGCAGCGTCCCCGCCGCAATAAACCATCCGTTCATACACATTACATTTTGAGGTAGATTCCGTCGGGCATATGCCGGAGCAGCCACGCCGCGATGCGCCAGCGGCGGGTGACGACCGCAACCCGTCTGCGGCGGCAGACCGCCCGCACGATCTGCCGGACGGCTTTTTCGACCGGCATCACCCAGAACAGACCGTCGCCCTTGGCCATCGCCGTATCGACAAAGCCCGGACGGACGTCGGTGACGTAAAGCGGGAGTCTGGATTTCGCGGCGCGCTGCCGCAGTCCCTCGGCGTAGTTGATCTGATAGGCTTTCGAGGCGTTGTAGGCCGGAGCCGCTCCCCCGCCGCGCAGTCCGCCGACCGACGAGACGATGACCAGATGTCCGCCGCCCTGCCGCTCGAAACGGTTGTAGGCCCAGTCTGCGACCGCCGTCCAGCCCAGCACGTTGGTAAGGATGGCCGTCTCTTCCAACGCGAAATCCAGCGAGGGATTCAGATCGCCCGTTCCGGCGCAGACCACGCACAAATCCATGCCGCCCAGCTCCCGGACCAGACGTTCCAGCGCCGCAACGGTCTCGGCGGGCCGTGTCACGTCGGCGACGGCAAAGCGGTATGCAGCAGAATCGGCCTGCGCGATCTCCTTCAACAGATTTTCCCGGCGGCCGACCAGCCCCACGGCATATCCCTGCGCCGCAAAGCACTCCGCAAGGCCGCGGCCGATGCCGGAAGTGGCACCGATGACAATAGCTCGTTTCATATGCGCAAAGATAGGACGCGGAAAGCGGAAAACACTTGATCCGAATCAAGAAATCACCGCACCCGGCGGCGAATGCGGCTCAGCGTTTCGGGACGCACGCCGAGAAACGAGGCCAGCTCCCGGAGCGGGACCAGTTCGAGCAGGCCGGGACAGCGTGCCAGCAGCGATTCGTAACGCTCCTGCGGAGTCGAGACGTACGATTGCAGCAGCCGTTCGTAAATCTCGGCCAGCATATGCTCGGCGACGGTGCGGCCCAACCGCTCGTGTGCAGCGTCGGTCCGGTAGAATTTTTCGAGCCGTTCGCCCGTCATCGTCAGCACTCGGCTGTCGCACATCGCTTCGATACTCACCCACGCGGGGGCGTCGTTGCGCATCGAGATATAATCGCCGACAAACTCCCCGGCGAAAGCGTACCCGACGACATGGCGTTCGCCCGCTTCCGTGGCGTGCACATAGCGGAAAGCGCCCTCCTCGACCAATCCGCTGCGGCGGTTGCGGACCTGCTGGAACGAAAAACAGCCGTCCTTGGGGACGGAGAGGCTTTCACCCTCCCTGCGGAACAGCTCGGCAAGCGGCGCGAATTCGGCGGCCGATATGTAACGGTTAAAATCCATCGTCGGCAAAGATAAGTTTTTTTGCGGATTTTGCGGATTTTGCCGATCCGGACGAATTCGCTACCTTTACCCCCGCGGATGGTGCACCCAGCCCGTCAAAAACGCAGTGTAACATGAAAAAACAAAAGATCACCCAGCAGGATTACCTCAAGGCCCACCGCAAGGCAAGCCGCGAGGAGGAAATCGCACGGCACGGCCGTCCGGCAAGGTTCCGGGCCGTCCACAAGTCGAAAAAAGCATACGATCGCAAACGCGAAAAGGCAGGTCTGAGAAACCTGCCTTTTTCAATCTATCCGCAAAAATTCGATATTCGTAATACCACCGCCTGCTTAAGAGCAACATGAAACAGCCTGCAAAACCGCCTCTTTGGGAACCTCCCATCAAGATACGATAAAAAATTAGCCGCTGCAAATTGAATTTGCAGCGGCTATTGCTTCATTGTGGTACCACCAGTTTTAATCAGCGGTTCCGCTTCTTTCGTCATTTACCTGAAAAAAAGTTGTAAATGCCTGACGTTCAAATTAGGCGTTTGGAACTTTCATTTCTTTTTTATATATTCAAATCAATCGGGAACGGTAAAATTGTTTTACCTATGTTTTACCCCCTCATCCCGCAGAAATCCCACAAAAAAATAATATAACCAATTAAATTCATCGACGTATGAAAATTACTGCGAGCGCCGTATTACGGCAAGACAAAGTGAACGCGCACAATGAAGCGCCGGTCTGCATCCGAATTACCGCAGACAGAAAAACAACTTACAAAACTCTATTCCGCATACCGATTACAGATTGGGATGCAAAAAGCAAAGAAGTCAGAAAAACAGCGACAAATGCAGGTGTCTTAAATCTCAAATTAAAAACAGCATTGGCTGAATATACCAAAACAGCCTACATGTGCGACGTGGAAAATGCAGACGCCGGAATTACGGCAATCCGGGATAAAATACACCAAAGTTGCTCACTGGATTTATTTCAATACGCCGAAACGTATGTACAACGGCTTGCAGAAGTCGGAAAGTTCGCGCACCATGCGAAAGTAAGTTCGACAATGGAACGGTTCCAAAAATTTATAGGCCGAACTACATTCCCGGTAAATGCACTTACGGAAAAAACATTGAAAGACTATGAATATCACTTAGCTACCGTTCGTAAGAATAAACCGAACACGATTGCGGCAAATATGAAAATCATAGGAAAACTCGTGAATGATCTTTACAAAGAGTACCGTTTGGACAATACACTCAATCCGTTCACCTATTATAAAAAACGTTATGTACCCGTAGAACGGGTGTTTTTGGACGAAACCGAAGTCGCGGCAATAGAAAACTTAAAAATAAGACCGACAAATTATCTGTATGACATACGGAACATATTTTTATTTGAAATCTATACCGGATTACGCATTTCGGATATTCTTACGTTGAAATGGAAAAATTTTGACGGGAAACGTCTTCATAAAACCATCAAGAAAACCAAAAAAACAATTCATCTGCCGCTACAAGACAAAGCGATTGAATTGATCGAGATACGGAAACGGTGTGTCTTACGGCGATTCGAAATAAATCCCGAAGATTATATTTTCCCTTATCTCGAATACGATTACGAACAAGTCCCGGCAAAAACAATATTCACAGCCATTTCAACAACGACAGCCCGCATAAACAAGGCATTGAAAAGAATCAAAGAAAAAGCCCAAATCGAAAAATCGTTTTCCACGCATACCGGACGGCATACATTTTCCGCAATTTTCTTATTGAAATGCAATGGAAATTACTATGCCTTAAAAGAATTTCTCGGACACCGCGATATGAAAACCACGCAAACTTATGCGCACATGCTCGACAAATCAAAAGACGATATTATCGAACAGTTAAACACTCCCACAAGCCATGAGGTTAGATGTTGATATTAAATCCGGATTTTTCACTTCGGGAGAAGTAGCAGACGGTTTGGGCATCAGTCTACGAACCTTAAAAAATTACAGAGACGAAGGGCGCATACAATATCACAAGTTCAGCCCACGTAGAATCGGCTATGCCAAACAGCATATTTGAGCGTTCCTGCAAACGACGCATTGCTCGTTTTATATGAAAGAACGCGCAAAAAAATTGTTGCAGGAAAGCATCGTCAAATATAACTCACCGGACTAAAATAAATCGTTCGGAACCAAGAAAATTACAAACCAAAGAGGTTGCATTAAGTCAACCTCTTTTTTGTATTTTATAAGGACCAAATTTTCGGGCTTTCAAAAGGCTATTTTACAAAATGCACAAAAAGACGTTTAATTTATTCATGTATAGTACATTATAGCGTTTTATTGAAATCTGGTTAACCGTAGCAACCAGTAGAAAAAGGGGTAAAAAGGCGGTTGTGTTTCAGTGGGCATTTGAAATTAAATTTGCAGATACAGCTAATTTAAAACAGATCGCGGCAAGTAATTTAATGTGTGTATTTATCAATACGAAGTGCATATATATACAAAGATTGTATAAATCCGTGTCAACCTAATTCGCAGGTAAGGGGTATGCAGGTAGCACTGCGAGCAGATGCGAATTACAGACCCCACCCCTTAAATTGGAATAAATTTCAAAATAGGTACGGGTAGTCTGTATAGATAAGAACGGATTTCTGGAAATCCAGCCATTGTAATTTTTTCTTGCAGTCCCGCAGAAAATTTCTAACTTTGTTTTCGGAACCAATTAAAATTTCAATAGACAAAGAGATTTAAAATTACTGACATATTAATATAAAGCGTTAGCTTTTATTCTTGCTGTTGAAACTTCGACAATTTCAAACAATCTAACAAGAGTAAGGCGTAAACGCTCACGTTTCACGACGTGGGCTTTACTCTATTTGTTAGATTAGGTAGTCGAAGACCTCAACAGCAAATAACAGTTTAGTCCACGTTTTTTATGCCTACACCCGAACAATTCCAAGAACTTACAGCGAAGCTGAAAATCCTTGTCGAAAAAGATAAGGAACAGCGAATTCTTGCAGAGGCATCATTGGTAAACAGCCAACTCGACGCCCTCGCAAAAATCAAAGCACTCTACCCGCATGAGGTTGATAAGAATTACAACAGATATGTTGTGCCCTTTTTAGATCGCTATGCTTTTCTGAAACGGCCGTCATGCTTAGCTATTATTAAAAAGCATGCTTACGAGCCTGCGCATACATTATATCTCGCTCATCTGTTCGAATCCAACAAGGCTATTTTATCGGCATTAATAAAATCTGCGGAATGTTTATCCGGCAAAGACGAATTGTTACAACACATTCAAGCCAGTGAAACCTATCAGGTGAAAGCCGAGGAGCAGATCAAAGACTGCGGAAAAATTACGGGCCGGATTCCCGATCTGACAATTACGGATGAACGGAACCGGTGGGTATTGATTATCGAGAATAAAATCGAAAGCCGTTTTTCGGACGGGCGTATCGGGAAAAATCAAATTGACGATTATCGGATTTATGCAGAACGAAAATTCCCTGCATACGACAGGTATTATTTGACCATCAGCTATTCGGACTGCAACCGAAAAGATGCATTGGATAACCAGTGGGGCTATTGCGATTACTGTTCCGTATTTAACGCTATCATCCGGTGCGAGCCATTGGATCGTATTGCAGAAGATTATTTAACGGCTTTGATGCAGTTGTTATGCAACGGGTTGCACAAGCGGATACAAAAGCCGGATACGGAACAAATACCCCGACAATTAGTTAGCATATATCAGTTTTACACGAACGTAATCACCCAATTAAAAATATCGCCTTATGAACAAATTGACACAATTAACCAATGAATGTCTGGCAAATATGCCGATGCTTGCCGACGCTATTTGCCACACGACGAATGTCATAGGAGAAATCCTCGAATCGTATTATGACAAAGTTCAAAATCGGGTTCAACAATTTCTGAACGACAAGCCGGAATTGAAATATGAAATTGACGAACGGAATTCCGAGCGGCTCTCAACCACCTTGTTCCCGTATATGAAGGCCAAAGGGCGGAAACGAATATTGAATAACGAGGTCAGTATCTATACCTCATTGATATTTTACAATCAATTCCGGCGAAAGATTGTTAATGAATTTTCGGTGATAATCGGCTATGCAATGTCCGGCCACCAAGAGAATATCATTTACTTCAATCTAACCGTTGGAGAAATGAATCCCGATATATCCGTGTTCAACAAAATCACAACGAATATCGAAAAGGAGCTGATAGAAAAATGGGATATTCAAATCGAAGATAAATTTATCGAACTGCATATCGTTCCCGATCAAAATTTAACGGAGGAAACGATAGAGAACTGTTTCAATGATTTCATGGCACACATCTTAAATCCACTATTAACCGATCTAAATTAGAAACCCTATGAAAAGATTTATTCTTATCCTCGTTGCGCTCTTGGTAGTAGCTACCGGATTCGCACAACCCAAGAAAGTCAATCTCGACATTAAGGCACTGAAAGAACTTGTCGGTACGGCTGACCGCGTAAAGATGAATGAAGTTCTCAAGTACCAATCTACTCTCGACAGCGGAGAGGATGTTTTCCAAGGCTTCAACGAGTACGAACAACTGTTGTTAGCGTATCGTTGTCGCTTTAACAAAAATGAGATACTGTGGAATATTGAGTTTGGAACTCCTTATCCGTTCGGTTATCACTTGGACCTTACGGTGGAACACGGTGTTAAACCGTATGTTAAAGAAAATCCCTACGAAGGTCTGCCAACATTCTTTGAGTACAAATGGGATGGCCGTGAAATTATCATCGACTGCATGAAACAAACTGTAATAGTCAGTAAGCCCGATGCCCGCTAAAAAATTAGAGGGCTAACAATTCGGCCTAACATTTTCGATATATATAAAGGCGATCTTTCGGGATCGCTTTTATTGTTACTTTTCCAATGTTCTGTAATTACACTTATCAAACATTGAATCATCCGATTCTCTGGATTTATCTTAATTCTATAATACTAATTTCAATATGTTCTTTAAAGGACTTAGAGTTTTTCAAAAAAGATGCTTACTTTGTAATTTATTACTGATAGCAAAATAATTTTATGGATTCTTTTGATTTTATACAAGCCTTTGGGGCTTATTTAAAGCAAGATGAAGATCGAGCATATGTATATGCTGGTCAAAAGCCCAATGGGTTATTTATGTTAAGAACAAAGAATGCACATAAAAAATATGTATTCAAAGGTTATACAACAGAACAACCAGTAATCCCACTTAGATTATTGAATTTTATTGCCAAGACGCCTAAATTTAAAGGGCGTAAATTGGATAATTACATTTTTATTGGATACTCTTTTAGTATTTTATCATGTAAGCTACCTAAAACTAATAAAAATATTTCTTTAATTTTATTAGACACTAACCAGAGAAAAATTGATATTTATGGAGCTGTCAATCTTGAAGATGGCCTTTTGGAATCGGTCATAGAATTCTCTGAAGCTAATAATTTTGAGGTATCTTATGATTTTGAGGGCCAGATAAGTCGTAGTATCAATAAAAAATCTACTAAAAAGGAGGTTATTAAATCAGAACAAAGAGAAATACCTCCTAAGGTCTTTATTTCTTACTCATGGGACAGTGCAGAGCATAAATTATGGGTATTAAAACTCGTTTCAGAATTGATGCGAAATGGGATTGATGTTTTGATTGATGAATGGGACTTAGAAAAATACAAAAATGATCTCCAATTCTTTATGGAAGCCGGCATTAGAGGTGCCAACAAAGTTATTATGGTTTGTACTACAAATTACGCACAACGAGCAAACCAAAGAATCGGAGGAGTGGGGGTTGAAAATACTATCATCACAGGCGAATTTTATGATGAAATAAATGGAACTAAATTCATTCCCATTGTTAAATGCTCTAATGGTAATATTACATCATCATTACCGTCTTATTTAAGAACAAAATATTATATTGATTTTTCCAAGGAAGATCAATATATGGAGAAATTGGATGAATTAATTCGTAAAATTTTAGGCATCCCTAAATATAAAAAACCTGCGTTAGGAAAAATTCCAAGTCTAATTTCTGAGGAGATATAGATTTTGGTGATATTTTTTAGATTGAAACAGATTGAGTTAGTCGGGAGTATAGGAACATGCGTTTATGATTGACCGAATTAAATTCTATATTGACGATGTTGATATAGATACCGTAGAAAAAAGATTAGATTTGGCACCCATTGGTGTCGATAGATATGAAGCAGAAACCTATCTCTCGACCATAAAGAATTTAAAATTTAAATATGTTGGTCGGCGATTAATGGTTGAGGGATCATTGCACCGGTTTGCAAAGGGGAATAATTATTCTTTATTTACAATCAAAGAATCAATCGAAGCCATGCGGACCTTGGTGGATATTATCGGCATCCCTGCTGAGAAATATATTGTATCAAGTATAGAGATCGGAATTAATTTGCAAATGGCCTGCGAGCCAATGCGCTATATACAGATGGTGCATAGTTATTCCGGCAGACCATTTATTCCGATGACGCCGTTATCCGGAACAAGCCATTATGCAGGGGCGAAATGTCCTTTATCCGAATATACGTTAAAATGCTATGATAAGACATACGATGCAATTCGGAAAGGCCGCGTTCCCGTCAAGAAACGTCATTTGATTCCGGAAAATATCTTGCGTTTTGAAGTGATGCTGAAAAGGAAATATCTGCGAGCGCATGGATTTCGGGATTTCAGAGGGACAGGGCTAATGAATTTTCATTATTATAGTATACTTAAACGGCAACTGAAAGATTTTTTTGAAACCATATCGTTCCGAAATTTTTATCTGAAATATGACGAAATATCACAAGATGTCGTAAAAAGATATATCTTTGTAACATCTGCTGATTTTCAACTTTATCTGGACTACTTAAAAAAGCAGGTCGGAGAAGTTGAGTATCGAAAAGAGAAGCGTGCGACAATTAATTTTCTGAAAAGAATGGACGCGTATAAAACAGCGCGACTGGAACGGGAAATTAAATCCAAATTCGCAGAAACGCTTGCAGAACTCTAATTGGAGAAAATTGTAAATTTTCCCGGCTCCAATATGACATAAATTGGTAAAAGGAATATAATTTGATATTTTTGGGTTGCTAATTTTAACCATATAAAAAAATGTATTATATCATAGCGATTGAGTCCCTTGGAACCCTAAACATTACAGATGTCAAAGACAGAATCGAAAGATTATTAGAGCATAAAAATTGGGTAAAGCCAATGACAAATATATATTTTGTCCAAGAAGAAAGTCAAGACGAACGAGATGCGATAGACTCTATGTTAAAAAATTATAGTGGAGAGCATCAAAAACAATTGAAATATTTTATATCTCCAATCTATTCTATTAGAGGTGGATTTTCTGGTATTCTCAGTAAGGAGACAATTCCGCATATTAAAGTAATAACTGGTCCAAAGAATAATGAAAATGGAGAACTCTAATTTCAATATCAACGAGACGGATGATTTATCCAGTTCTAATGATCTCCAAAATATAGATTTTGAATTAAGTGAGGAAAAGGTATTTAATGAAGTCACAAATAATAATTCACAAATACCAGCCACAGATTGTTATAAATACATTATTGAACACAGAAAATTTGAAATCGAAAATTTTTGGAAAAGAGCTCTGTTTTTTTGGGGAACATTAGCTATATTAATTGTTGGTTATTTCAATTTTCCTAAAGACTCTTTTTTTATTGTATTTATTTCTTATTTAGGAGCTATCTATAATATTATATTTTGTTTAAGTTTACGAGGTAGTAAATATTGGCAAGAACATTGGGAGAACGTTGCAACTATTTATGAAACAAAATTAGGATTAATGTTATTTCGATGGCAAGCCCGGAATAAAATTATGAACAATAATAAGAAAGATTTTTTTTTATTGCGGCCATATAGGTTTTCTGTATCAAAATTGACCATGATCCTGAGTGATATCACTATGTTATTTTGGATATTATTGATCGCTCGTGATTTGCGTTATTTATGGCTCAATAATTTGTTACATTTTGATTTTGGATGGGATAATCAAATTGATTGGTTTACTATTATAGTGATAGTATTTCCCACTATTTTCATAGTATATCTATTGATATTTTTATTAAAACATAGCCCAAAGTGTCAATAATAACATCTCCCACGCCGTTGCCTGAATAAAATCGACATCCTTGCTGTAACCTGCGAGGATGTCTGCTTTTGTGCGATGCAGGAAATCGTCGATATTCGCGCGTTTCGTGCGCATGGTGCTACAACTTCCGAAGTAAACGATCCGATGCGCTAAAAACCCCTCCAAAACGTCTGCAATCTCGCGTAACGTCACGAGGTCCCGCCCGATTTGTATTTTATTCGGTCTGCCGTGAAAGGCAATGTATAAAATCGTATAATTCCGGTAGCGTTCGAACGTATATTGCCGCAGGTATTCGAAGAACTCTTCCCGCGTGTTGCATTTGCGGTAAATGTATTTTATCCCTGCGGCATCCCGCAATATGTCGAGCATCGGACGCACGCTTTGTCTGCACCGCGGGTTCGTTCTCCAATTCCCCTCCAAACAATAGATATTCCGGGGTGGTTGCTTCTTCATATCCGTATCTCTTTAAAGACTTCGTAAAACCGGGGTAAATCCTGCTCGCGGATAATCTCGTCGTTGTAAACTTCGAGCATCTGAATACTCCGGTGACGACTGTATTTCGACACCATCAATAATTCCCCTTTATAGGATTTAATTAACTTGGTAATAAAAAAATGACGGAAGCCATGCGTGCTTCCGTCGATCTCCAATTTTGCGAATACCCGTTTTATGATCTCCCGGACCGATTTGGTCGTAAGCCTTTCGCCCCGGCAATGGTTGCTATCACTGCGGAACAGTGCGCCGCTCCGGAATCGGTAACAATTCAGATATTCCCGCAGTACCCGGACCGTTGAGGGATGCAAATGAATCGGCTCTTTATCATCCCGGCCTTTGCCGCGGATCAATGCGGTTTTGTTCCGCAGGTCAATGTCCCCGACATCCAACCGGACGACCTCGATCTGCCGAAGCCCTTGAAACAAAAAGAGAGCGACAAGCGCTCTCAATCTCAAATTTTGTGGTGTAGGCGGTAAGTCGGAACAATACCGTTGTAGCTTTCCGATGTCGGCATCCTGCAAGCCCTCTTTGCGGTGCAATCGGCTTTGCGTAAATCCGCGAACATGATCCGTGATTTTCTGCGGAATCAAATTCAACCGATGCAACCCGTCCAAAAAGATTTTCGCCGCAATCAGGTATTTGTTTTTGGTCGATACGCTGAATGTGTCGATACCAGCTAAATACCGTTTATAATCTAAATAAGAATTGCGGTTGATGCCATGTGTTTCCGCATACCGAATAAAATGCGTGATCCGCACCCGGTATTCGTTGCGTGTTGCATCCGTGACATCCAGTGCGCCGAATACCTCGTATTTCAGTAATTCCAACCGATCCGACCGAATAATCTCGTTTGTCATGCAGTTTTCTGTGATTTGTTACCGTAAAACTACAAAATAAATTCTATATTTGCAAATATAAGTATTTGATTAATAGGTATTTAGAAATAATCAACTGTTTTACCTATGTTTTACCTCAGACAAAGAAAAAACGTTGTAAGTTATTCACCTACAACGTTCTATTCAATCTTAAAAGTGGTACCACCAGGAATCGAACCGGGGACACAAGGATTTTCAGTACAAATAACTGAAAATCATAATAGTTACACTATCTGCATCTTAGGATTCATTTCCAAGTTATCCCCTTATTTTGGGTAAGACACAGGGAAAAACAAGACGTTGGGTTAAACAAAATTCATTACATATTTGTACACCTATCTCTCTTATCATTATAAGATTTAAGTGTTCAATTCAAGAGAGGTTATTAAGGAATGAACAGACATAATCTTTCAAAGTCAAGCACCCATTTCTGTTGCTCCATGAAAGAACATCCCAACAGACCGTGAATCTGTATACCCGATTCTTCCTCCACTTTTCCGAATGCCGAGGATAAATCCATCACCGAAAAATCTGCTTTATACTCCCGTTCTTCCACAGAAAAAATCATCTCAACTACGGCTGAAGTTTGGAGTGTTCCATCTATCCCGAATTGCTTTTGACAGGTGATGCTTTCGGATAGTTGGAAGAACTCAGCAACTCGTCGATCAAGGACATTGATGTTACTTCCTGTATCAAGCAAAAAGCACAGGTTTTTAGCCTGTGCTTTTACTATGAGGAGGGGTAAATCTACTTGGGTCAGACTCTTTTGAAGCAGAATTTTATTGTACTCGATCAATTTCATGTATACCAAATTCTCTCATAGTTATAATGTACATATTTCTTATAAAAAAATAGGCTCAAATTAAAAATATTATCTTTATTCATTTTTCAAATCTTCTATCGGCAAATATTTTAGAAAATAGGTTTTTCCCCATTGCTTTTCATAAGATTCAATACTCTCGTTTGGAACATATACTTCCGTTATGATTCGATAAAAAGGAGCATCAGTTTCACTTCCATACCCAAAAGCCGGCGGATTAGGTGCTTTGCTAATAATTCTGTATAAATTCATACAATACAAATTATTACTTTCACCAAACACTGATCTACATCTTTTAAAACCTTGAAAACTATGGGGAAGTGTTACTGTTCTTAAATTAGGAAAAAAGTATAGAGCAAGGTTATCAGGAATAATAGTCAAACCTTCTGGAAAAAGAATATGAGTTATATTGCTACAATCAAAATAACTCTTGATATTGGTATTCCCAAATATGCTACAATCGCCAGGGAAAGTAATACGAGATAAATTACTACCTGAAAATGCTCCGACTCCGATACTTTTAAGATTATAAGGTAAGGTAATATTCGTTAGATTAACACAACCGGAGAAAACACGTTCTCCGATATTCTCAAGATTATAAGGCAAAGCAATATCCATTAGGTTAGCACAACCATTGAAAGCTGTTGTGCCTATCGAAACGACACTTTCAGGAATAGTAATATTCGTTAGACTGATACAATTTTCAAATGCTCCATTCCCTATCTTTGTAAGGGTTTTAGGGAGTATAATATTTTTTAGCCCATCGCAATTTGAGAATCCCCAGTCTCCTATCTCTATTACTGCTGGAATTATGCACTCTGTAAGGTTAGGATTATACGCAAAAACATTATCTCCAATATACTGGACTGCAGGAGCCTCGATAATGCTTAACAAATTATTTTCTTTAAATGCAGAATCGTTAATTCTTGCACATGTTTTTGACAATATTACTTTTCTCAGCCGAGGCATTTCCCTAAAAGCATTTTTGGGAATCTCGGTAATATCAGCCTCACTCAAATCCACGTTTTCTACAACAAACATCCAGTAGCGAATCGTGGCGAAATCATCCTCATTCAAAGAACCCTTAATTTTCAATGAAATAACGGTCCTCATATCTTCATCCGTCAACAAGGATTTAAGCGTCCCCGGTTCTTTAACATCCACGGTAAGTTCACTCTCCGATACAAACGGGAGTTTAATCACCGTCGAATCCTTATCATTCAGAGTAAAGCAGACATAACCGTCCTCAATAGAGACACCTTTGAAAAAATTATCTCCATCCGTCCCATTAAGGCCACTATCACCTGTTGCTTTACCAAGTTTTGTCCAAGATTGCTCATTGTCATAGGAAATATACCAATATCCGTCTTCAATTTTAAATTGGGGAGTGATACCGTCTTTACCATTAATTCCATCTTCTCCATCTATGCCCGGTTTACCATCTACACCATCAGTACCCTCTGCCTTAACTTTCTCTCCATCAACCAAAAGCCAGTCATTATTGACTGTCCAATAGTAGATACCATTCGTATCCTTTTTAACGCTGATAACCGGAGTAATAGCATCTTTCCCGTCTTCACCATCCACTCCATTCTTACCATGATAGATAGTGATAGTTTTACCAGAAGAGAAAGTTATTAGATAGCCACTTCCGTCGGGTAGTGTCGCTACACTTTTAATTGATTCATTCTTCTGCAAAGCCGTAACAATTTCCTGCATCGAGGAAATATTGGTATTCATCTGTTTGCATAACTCTTCGAGTTTAGCAACCCGGTCCTCTAGACCATTAACGCTATCCCATAATTTGGAATCATCGTAACTATCGCTACATCCTGAGGTTAGCGCAAATGCAATCAGGAGACAGATAATCTGTAATTTTGTTTTCATTACGTTTATTTTTTATATGCTTGAATCGATACTCTATCCACATAACCACTTCCTGTACCCGGTTGAATGCCATTATTCCACCAGTGGGCATTATAGAAATAGGAAAATTTGCCATTTTCTATTGATATAGTCGTATACCCATCTGTGGTTTCACAACTAATCTTGCCATCATCTGATATAATAAAACTGTACACCCCATCAAAAGTTCGCATAGCACTTATACACTGGAATTGCAGTTGATTTTCCGCAACCTTGATTATTTTAATCGTCGCGCTACATGAGTTCCATGTGGGGTTGCTATAAAATTTAAACCATTCATCAGTATTATTCGTAGAAAGATACGCCCGGCCATAAGTTCCAAAGTACTCGCCCTCAAATAATGAATTAGTAGTATTGTCATCTTTGCCACATCCTGTACATAACAGCAGAATTGCAATAAAGCTCCAAAGTTTCATGACGATTTATTCTATAGGTTTAAAACCTGTTTGACCATTTCAATAGCTGTTTTTCCTCCATTTTTTAAGTTGATAGAGAAAGATGCAACTCTTAAATCTCTTGTATAAAAGATATAATCAAAAACAAATAAGGCAGGATTGCGTTTACGCACCTCAATGCCATAATCACATAGAAATAATCGAAAATCTTCAGCCATTTCTTCATCCTTAACAATACACGAGGAATCTACAATTTCTTTAAATTGTTGTGAAGTAACCTTTGTATACATAATAACCGCTTGACTTTTTCCCTCAGCCAACTCCGAATCGAGGGGATTAAAAAAAGAAAGTGTGGAGTTGTTAGTTTATCTCGGTGGAGGCTCTGGAATGCCCTTGCACAAAATAAACAATACCCCACACTTGATAGATATATTAGTGAAATATACATCTACGCAAGTAATGAGTGTTTGTATTGCTTATCCCTTGTGCAATGAAATTTTCCAGATTTCCACCAAAGGATAAAAGCTAAACACTTTCATCAATCAATATGTCGCTACCCAGCGGATAGCATGACAAAGTTAGAAAATGTTTTTTAAATACAACGACTCAACGGGGTATTGTAACAACAAATTACGGTTAAAAGTTTGTAAAAATCAATATTGATTCTCAGAAATGTTTACTCTTTCTTGCGGGGATCTGCTCTTATGTAGGCCACAAGGATAAATATAATTCCTCCGACAAGTGTTAAATACAAATCTTTCATAAATTCAGTACTCTAAAAGTGCATAATCGGTACATCTCAAATGATAGCTGAATGCACCCAAATAAAAAAGAGGCATGGATTTCTCCACACCTCTCGTTGGTATTCAAATCTCCGGCTTATCCCCGGATGATTTTCAGATAGTACGTCAAACTTTGAATTACCACATCCTCGATAAACTCCACAAAAGCCGAGTTATCTCCTGAAGATGCCTCCTCCAAAGTCTCATAGTAGCGTCGCCTCGTCTCATTGTCTCCCTTGATATTAGCAATGGGATAACCGTGTTGCATCAATATCAGATTCATCAACAGACGGGCTGTCCTGCCATTCCCATCAATAAAGGGATGAATAGACACCAATTTCTCGTGCATCTGAGCGGCCAATACAACCGGGTGCATGGAATCTTTGTTTGCCTCGTACCATTGAAACAACTCATCCATTTTGGGCTGTAACAGGTAAGGCTGGGAAGGAATATGCTTGCTGCCGCTGATAATGACAGGTACACGACGGTATTTTCCCGCATTGTCCTTGTCTATGCTGTGCAGAACAATGGCATGAATATCCAAAAGCACACGTTCCGAGATCGGCTCTTTCTTTTGGGCTATGTCCTTAATAAAATCAATGGCCTCTTTATGGTTGATAGCTTCCAAATGCTCCCTCAGCCCTTTGCCTGCAATGGTAATACCTTTATTGACCACCATATCTGTTTCATGCAGGGTCAGGGTATTTCCCTCGATGCGGTTGCTGTCATAGGTATATTCAATCTCCAAGGCCTCTGTAATGCGGTAATTTTCATTGGCCCGGTATTGATTCAATTCACCTAAAAGGGTGTCGATCTGTTGTAACTTGTCATTCATACTCACAAAAATACACAAATTTCAGACAAAAGGTAGCAGGCGTGTTACCTTTTGAGCAGATTGTACACCTATCTCCCTTATATAATGGGTAGATAGATGTATAACTCCCTCTCAGGTAGATTCTATTATTATAGGTAACTAAGTGCGCAACTTCCAACTTTCATATCGTAATGGACAATAGACAGCTCATAGCATTTTTGATGAAACCATACATTGCAGAGTCCATACAATTATTATAGATTGATATTATCATAATTAGTATGAAATGTTAATAGACAGATGGCTTTATAAAGAAACTTTATTTAAAATTACATTTATTAGAGATGCTAGAAGATGGTATTTTTCATTAGCAAGTATATTATGCTTATTAAACGATTGCTCAACTAATACTTGATGTAAAATATGTCCTCGTTGAAGTTGAGGTATTACATTAGAACTCAATCTATCATAAAATTCTGCGATCTCTCTTTCATTACGAGGGAATTTATATCCTTTCTTACCTAATGGACTAACTATTAGAACACCACTACTTCTCAACTTGGCAATCTCATTAATCGGATAATTAATCTTTAGGCCTTGGTTATTTATTTTTTTCTTGATTTCACCTCCCGAAATAACTCGAAATGGATTGATATAGTATTCTTGCAATAATAATTGTATTATGGCACAGCCAATTTCATCTTTGGATTCTTGTAAGTATTTTTTGGCTGTATTAATTGCAATATCAGCTATATCTTTTGAAAAATCTGTAGATTTATACCCCTGAGCTCCTAAATAGTTTACATACTCAATGGGAAACCATTCAATGAATGAATACGATCTTAAAATATTATTAATCGTTTCTGCTTGACCTAGCTGATATTGTCCACAATAATATTTTCCTATGCACCCTGCATAGAAATCTGCTACTTGGACTAACGGCTCTTCTACAATATCATCTTTAATTTTAAATGAATTATTGGAAAATAAAGTTTGCAAGAGATTGTGTCTATCCATATATTCATGCAAACTATCACAAAATGAATTACTGCCAGTTTTATCCAGAACTATATGATATTCACTATATTTATCTGTAAATTGTTTTGATAAAAGATTATTGAAAAACTTTATAAACGATCTCTTATGCTGCAAACCATCACTAATAATGGCTTTTTTATCTACGACTAAAGCAACCACATAGTGCTGAAATTTAGCTAGTTCGCTTAATATTTTCACTCATTTTATATAACCTTTCTCATTATTAGGTATATTGCTGGATTTAATGTGCGTACCTTGAAAATATTTATTTACAATTTCTTTGTGAACTACACGTGCATTTTGTAGTTCTTGCTCTTCCAAAACAACTCCTACATAGATAAAATAGGGTGTTACACCATCCTTGTTTATATTTAAACTAGGTGTACCATATTCATCTACAAATACATGTGCAATGCTCATAATATTATTTGTATTTTATATACAAATATACTAAATATGAGGGAGTAAACCAACATTATAATTATAAAAAGGGATGGACATTAAAGCCTATCCCTTTCTAAATTACTCTATGAACCACTTGTATTCACTCTCTCCATAAAGAGCCTTATTGATGCCCTCTGCAAGCTGCGAGGCATTGAGTGCTCTATCCAAGAAATTGTCGATGTAAGATGATTTATTAGCTCCTGTAAGTAGGTTGTAGAACTTCCACAAAGAAATCTCTTTACTTTTTGCATCCACTCCAAAAACTTCATCCTGA
>ERZ1643251.242-NODE-242-length-92211-cov-17.627523_pt1 | contig 92211 bp, 84 predicted proteins | sample MGYA00579261_ERZ1643251 | MGnify/ENA primary metagenome ERZ1643251 (study PRJEB29033, sample SAMEA4952267) | chicken gut metagenome | biome: Broiler Chicken; feature: Gastrointestinal Tract; material: Caecum | place: Ireland | collected 2018 | study: Broiler... | reverse complement strand
TCTGTAAATTCCTCAGACAAATCAACATTGGACATTTCCAACGTACCAGAAACAATGGAACCACTTCCACCGCTTGTTGGCCAAACTTCTTGTGGATCACCAGAGTTTGCTGAAACGGTATACAAATTTCCCCCGACTTTTTCCAATCCTTCCGTATTTGTAAATTTTGTCATTTGAATTTGACCGATTTTACGTGGTTGCTTATCACCATCATAAATAACATTAATGCTACCATCCTGCCCAATAGAAAATGATTTAAGTTTTGGATTGGCCTGACCCTGGGCAACAGCAGTATATTTCACTGTACCATCTGCTGCTACCTCTTGAATTGTACTAACTTCAGATGGGATAAACAACTTTCTGTTTCCATCAGCAATAGCTTCGGCATTTGGAATACCATCAGTAGGATCAGTAGGATCAAATGCATTCGTACCTGGATTCCCATCACTAACACCTGTCGTTTGATCACGTTCACCAATTGCCATTCTACCAATTAAGCTGTATCCATCAGCAGTTACCAAGTTTCCGTCAGCATCCAAATAGAAATTTCCAGCACGTGTATAATATGGTGTATTGGCACCATCTGCCACAGTGAAATACCCATCTCCGCTAATGCCCAAATCTAAGGTTCGATTCGTTGTTTGTAAATTCCCTTGTGTTGTAATCGTATCAATGGAAGCAATTTGCGCACCCAAACCAACTTGCCGTGGATTGGTTCCACCAACGCCTCTATTGTTAGTATCCATTACAATACTGGAACCGGTTGCACCTGCCATATTTTGTGAAACCATATCTTTAAAAGTAATTCGACCTTTTTTAAAGCCATACGTATTGACATTGGCAATATTGTTTCCAATTACATCTAATTTTGTTTGCGAATTTCTTAATCCACTAATTCCTGAATACATTGAACGTAACATAGGGTTCTCTCCATTTCTTTTTATGAATTTTTTATCATGAAAATATTTGACTTCTAATTGACATTAGAAGAACCAACCGAATTGGTTGAGACATTCGGACTGGTTGTGCCGCTGTCTGCATCTGCTTCAGGATTTTCATCCTCCCCAGCATCGGGATTATTGGCATCTTCTGTTAAAACTTTACCGATTGATTCGACATAACCAACATCTACAATTTTTCCGTTTTCCAAGGACAAAACTACGGATCCATCTATGAAACTTACACCTGTTACAATAGAAGAACCTGTATCTTTTGTAATGGTACCATCTTCATTTTGTACCGGAATAATATAAGAAATTTCCTTTCCAATTAAAGTTGAATACTGCATAACACTGTTAGACATTTGGAAGCTAAAATAAGTCGCCATTGTTTCATTCATAGCCATCAATTGTTCCAAAGTTGTAAATTGCGCCATTTGCGCAATGGATTCGGAATTATCCATTGGTTCCAACGGATCTTGATATCTAATCTGTGCCATTAGCAGTTTGAGAAATGCTTCTTTATCCAAATCAGCACCTTTTCCTGCATTGGGTCTTGAATTGGTTTGATTAACCAACTCTTGGTCAACAGCTGTTATAGCACTATTCATCTGTGTATAAATATCATTTGCATCGCTCACAGCTTAACCTCCTCCACAAATTCTTTTATGTTTTCCATATAATCCTTGAATGTAATCACCTGCACTTCATCTTCAGACTCTCGCATATCCTGTGATTGGTCGTTTTGCTTTTTGCTTTGATCAGAATTTCCTAAGAAATCTCGCCCAGCTTGCTTTTGAAACTTCTCAAAATCTAAATTCGATGAAATCTCAAATTTATCAACTTGTATATTTTGTGCTGCAAACGAGTTTTTCAATCCAGAAAGATGAGATTCTATTAAGCTACGAACCTGTTCATTTTGCACATGCAGCTTGGCAACGAGCGAAGTTTGAGATTGAATCAATTCAATCCGAATCGTGCCCAAGGTTTCCGGATGCAATTTAATGACAAGCTTGTTAAACATACCATTTTTCATAAAATTACTACTTGCAAGAAGCTTATCAAAATTTTTCATAAAACTTTCCGTATTGACTTGATTTCCATTTGTATCCACCCGCAATGTCAGTTGCTGTACTTTCGGCATTTCTGATTGCCAAACGACTTTGGATGTGTCTGTTCTTAATAAAAATGGCTGTTGCTTACTACTGGTTTGCTTTTGACTCTGTTCTGTTTCACCTCCTTTGCTATTTTGCGATTGTGCACCAACAGACATAGAATGAACTGTTGGAGACACAACCGGTTTAGATTCACCAGCACTTGAATTCACTGGAGTTTTTGCATCTGTTATTACCGTCTGACTATTTAATAGTTGACCATTATTCTTATATTCGGTGATTTTTGCTAACAGATGCAAAACCTTTGAATCAACTGCTGATAAGTTTTCCTGTTTTAACAAAATTTTCTGAAGTTGATTCATCATTTTTGTTAAATCATTAATTTGCGTTTTAGACAATGTATCTAAAAAACGCTGAAACTTCTCATTAGAAAAATGAAAAATGGCTGACTCCATATTTTCTAACTGTAAAGCATTCCCAGAGCTTTCTTGAAAATAACTCATTATTTGCGAAACCAATGTATTTAATTGAAGAAACAGCTGTTCAAGCTCTTGCTCAACGATTGTCGTATTCTCTAGTCCCTGTACTTCAGACAACAATGAAATCTGTTCATCCAGATTTAAAAGTAAATTTTGCAATTCATTTAAAAGATTTTGAAAAACGGCTTCATCTAAAACGGGAGAATCGATATTTTCAGCATTTGTTTTGACTTCAGCATTCTTTTCAATTCCGTTCAAATGAAGCGACTGATACATTTGTTCAGCAAATGTACTTGCTTTCATATCGCTTTTGTTGCTTCCAGAAACAGGAGTAGAAGTAGCAGAAGATGTTGCCGATTTTGATTGAGTCATTGCATTTGCAGATGGTGCCATTTGTAAAGCCATTAACGCCGAAAAATCCATACATACCACCTCTCTCTAATTTTTAATCTTTGTAATAGCCAAAGCCAGGTTTGCAGCAGTTTCAGGTGTCATCTTTTCCAAAATAGCTGTCATTGCATCATTTTTCATTCGTGATAGTAGTACAATGGCATCTTTTTCATCCCAATATTCAATCAGTTCAGCTGCTTTTTTTGGTGACATGGATTCAAAAGATTTCACAATCTCTGAATAATCCACTTCAGCCGCTTGCATAGCGTCCTGCTTTTGCTGCAATTGTTGCTTTAAATCTGTTATTTCTTTATTTAACTGCTCAATCAATTGGTTTTTATCTTCAACATCTTTGGTTAAAGCATCGATCTGTGTCACATATTCCGTATTGTTTGCTTCCAATTCGACGACTTTTTCTCCAATTTCCTGAATCTCTTTTTCTGCCGAATCTGAGTCATCGACAAGTGAGGAAATAAAAGGAATTTTACTTGCATATTTATTCATCGTATCAAATACATTGACATCAGCAACAAATAAAATGACCAAAACAACCATAACAGCAAACATAAGTGGAATAATAACAACAAATAAAATCCATTGAAAAATCCCACCTTTTTTCTTTTCATCCTCTACATTTTCAGTCGGATCCAATTCCGATTGATTTTGTGGGATTTCTATTTTTTCCTTCGCTTGTTTAGCCAATTTTTATCACCTTCTTGCTCGATTCATGAACATTTGAATGGAGATTTCATCCATTTGATTCATTTCGCTCTGTTTTAGTTGCTCCATAAAGAGAAGAAAGTCTTTTTCCTTCATTTTTTCGTATTTTTTCACTTCTATATTTGAATCTTTCAATCGACTTTCCATAATGTTCATTTTATTTCTTGCTTCAATAACTTTTAATTGCCAAATTGAAATACTTTTCTCCAATGTTTCCAGATAATATTGATGCTGCTTTAAATCAAATACGGATATCCCGTTTTTCATATGTTGTTCCTGTCGATCAATTATTTCTTCTTTACTTTTTAATAAATTATAGAGTTTCGTAGCCGCACGTTCAAATTCCGTTTTGGACTGTTCAAAGTTCGCTCTAGCTTGATCTTTTTCATTCTCTTTGACATCTAATATTTTTTCAAAGCGGTATGCATAGGCCAATTTCATCATCTCCTAAACATAAATTTGTTTTAATTGTTCCAATGCTTCACTTGCCGATACCTTTTCATCGGTAGCTTGCATCAAAAAATTACGAATGGGTTCATGATATTGTATAGCCGCATCAATATTGGGAGAAGATCCTTTTTTATATGCACCAATATTGATCAAATCCTCCGCTTCTTGGTATGTGCTTAAAAAACTTCTTGTTTGAACAGCCAATTCCTGATGTTCCTTTGAAACAATATGATTCATTACACGACTGACGCTTGCCAACACATTAATTGCTGGATATTGACCTTTATTTGCAAGTCTTCGATCCAATACAAGATGCCCATCTAAAATTCCGCGAACACAGTCTGTAATCGGTTCATTCATATCATCACCATCAACAAGTACAGTATAAAAAGCTGTAATGGAGCCTTTATCATTTGTCCCGGTTCGTTCTAATAAACGAGGCATTAATCCAAATACTGAAGGCGGATAACCTTTCGTCGTTGGAGGTTCTCCAATGGCCAAACCAATCTCACGTTGCGCCATTGCAATGCGTGTAGTTGAATCAAGTAAAAACATAACATCCATACCCAGATCGCGAAAATATTCTGCAATGGTTGTTGCTGTATAGGCAGCTTTTAAACGCATCAAAGCTGGCTGATCAGAAGTTGCCACAACTACAATAGAACGTTTCATCCCTTCCGGTCCTAAATCCCGTTCAATAAATTCCCGAACTTCCCGACCACGTTCACCAATTAAGGCTATCACATTCATTTTAGCGCTGGTATTTCTTGCAATCATTCCCATTAAAGTGGATTTCCCAACCCCGCTACCAGCAAAAATCCCCAACCTTTGACCTTTTCCGACTGTAAGCATGATATCAATGGCTCGAACTCCAGTTTCAATTGCTGAACAAATCGGCGGTCTCATCATAGGATTAGGCGGATCTTGAACGGTTTGAATATTTTTCAATCCTTTAGGCAGACCAGAACCATCTACCGGAAAGCCTAAGGGATCGAGAATACTTCCAATTAAAGAACTTCCGATTTTTATTTCTAATGGCTTATTTGTCGTTTCAACAATGCTTCCAAGCGCGATGTCTTCTACATTGGTAAATGGCATCAAAACGATAAACTCATCCCGAAATCCAACAACCTCAGCCATAATTTTCTTTTTTTGTCCTCTGCCTACATAGATATAACATACATCACCAATTGACGATTCGGGACCTCGTGATTCAATCATCAGCCCCATAACTTGTGTAACTTTACCAAAGTATTTATAAGAATCTATAGAGGAAATATGCGAAATTAGCTCTGCTGCCTTCATTCTTCGTTGCCTCCCAACAATTCCATCAACCTTGATTTCATCTCCTTTATTTGTGTATCTAAGGAAACATCCACACGACCGATTTCAGAATCAATATAACAATCATAAACCCCAATATCATCATCTGGAATGATATAAATCGGATCATCTATTGTAATTAATTGTTGTAATTCATTTTTATATTTTAAAATCCGTTCATAATTATCAGGTGAAACACGAATTCGAATCCCACGCATCTCTTTGACTTGTTTTAAAGCAGATTTTACAAATTCAACATATAAGCTTTCATCTTGTAATAAATTTTTTCTCAATACACGATTGGCAATTTCAACGGCTAGTTTCATGATCACTTCTTCACTGTCCACAATGTTTGCGACATAATCCTTATTAGAAAGCCCAATAATTTTTTGTGCTTCCTCCAAGCGCTCATTGTAAGCAGATTTTCCCTCCAAAAGACCCTCCTGATAGCCACTATCATATGCATTTTGGTATGTTTCTTCTTTTAATTGTTCACATTCTTTTTGAAAGGCTTCCTGCTGAAGTCGAATCTCATTTTGAACCTCAGACAACCGCATATCAATGTCTTGCTCAATCCCTAAAATTTCTTGTTCTAAGGATAGTTTTTTCTCATTTAAGGCTCGGACTTCTTGCTCAATTTCTTCTCTTGGATCATAAATCTCTTCTTCAAGAGGTGATTCTTCATCGTCGTCATTCAAAGAATCACTCGTTTCAGCAATAATTGGCTTGATATGAATCATAAACGAATCCTTGCCACTGCTTTTAGCAATATGCTTTTTTATAATATTAGACAATGATATCATCACCTCCGCCACGTGATACAATAATTTCGCCAGCTTCTTCCAATCGTCTAATGATACCAACAATTCTTGTTTGTGCTTCCTCAACATCCTTCAGGCGCACTGGTCCCATATACTGCATTTCTTCTTTAAAGTTTTCAGCCATACGTCCAGACATATTTTTAAAAATAATTTCCTGAACTTCTTCACTGCAAACTTTCAATGCATGCATTAAATCATTATTATCCGCTTCACGAATAACCCGCTGAATAGAACGACTGTCCAAAGTAACAATATCTTCGAAAACAAACATTCTTTTGCGAATTTCTTCGGCCAATTCAGGATCACGAACTTCAAGTGCATCCAAAATGGTTCTTTCTGTACTTCTGTCTACACCATTTAAAACTTCAACAACTGATTCAATACCACCAGTCAAAGTATAGTCCTGTGTGACAGCAGAAGATAATTTTGACTCAAGAACACGCTCAACCTCATAAATAATATCTGGAGAAGTACTTTCCATCAAGGCTATTCTTCTTGCAATATCCGCTTGTATTTCTGGAGGAAGTGCTGATAACACTTGTCCAGCCTTCACAGGATCTAGATAAGATAGCACCAAGGAAATCGTCTGTGGATGCTCTCCTTGTATAAAGTTCAAAATTTGCATTGGATCAGCTTTGCGTGCAAAATCAAATGGTCGTACCTGCAAGGAGGAAGTTAAGCGGTTTAAAATATTTTTTGCCTGTTCTTCTCCTAAAGCTTTTTCTAATATTTCTTTCGCATAATTCACGCCTCCTTGCGCAATATAATCTTGCGCAAGTGCCATTTGATGAAACTCATCCAAAATCGCTTCCTTTGTATCGTTATCAACCATCTTAACACTTGAAATATCCAATGTCAGTTTTTCAATTTCTTCCTCTGATAAATACTTATAAATTTGCGCGGAAATATCTGGTCCTAAGGAAATAAGCAAAATTGCTGCTTTTTGTCTGTTGGTTAGCTGATATGCATCTTTTTTAGCCAAATGATTTCCCTCCTAATTATCATCTACCATCCAGGTACGAATGAGTTTAGCAAACTCAGCTGGCCTTTCAGCAGCCAGTTTATCAAGATACTTTTTAGAAGTTGTAGCTTCTACAGGAGCAAGATGGACTTCATCGTCATCATCAGAAGAGATGGCCGAAAGCTCTTCGATAATATAAGCTTCTTCCTCCTCTTTTTTCTTGCGGTTTCTTAACAACAAGAAAACAAGTAATCCAATTAAAAGAAGCAAAACAACAAGAATACCGATACCAACAGTTGGAGATATACCCAATCTTTCAAAAAATCCAGTTGCAGCAACCTGTTTACCATTTAATTTTTGAACACTAATAGAAACACGTTGATTTAATTCATCGTCTGCAAGACTTTCACCCGTAGTATCTTTTGCAACAGTTGTACGAATAATCGTACTTAAAATATTTCTCACTTCTTCAACTGTCGCATCTTCCAATGATGCTCGATCATCCGGATCTGGTGGCTCAATTGCAACTTGGATCCCTAAATCTCGAATTTTATAAGGCGCTTCAACAATTTCTTTTTGAATTCTTGAAACATCATAATTAATCCGTTCTTCATTGCTTTCATAGGTACCATTGTCAGTAGCATTTTGCGCAACCTGATAATCCACACCAGCAACGTCCCCATCAGTTTCTGCTGCCGGAACGCCTCCTGCTGCGCCAGAACCCGTATAGTTTTCTGTAATCCGTTCTGCACTGATTGCTAAGCCTTCCATATTTTCTTCATCTACAGGAAGTACAAGATTTTCTGATCGATTTTCTTGTTTGAAATCAATATCGGTTGTAACGGAAACAAAAACTTTATCTTGTCCCATCATAGTTCCAAGCATTTGCTGAACTTGTCTGCGAATATCTCTTTCAATTTCCTTTTTGATGCTCATCTGATTGGCAACAACCTGTGTATTATTTATTTCTTCTTCTGTTTTCATATCATAATACTGCGCATATTGATCGATGATTTCAATATTTGTGACAGGCAGATTCGGAATTGCTTTTGAAATCAAATGGTATAACGCATTCACTTGCGACTGTTCAAATGTATGCCCCATTGCAAGTGTTAAAAAAACAGCCACTGATGATTCTGAGTTAGAATCTGAAATAAAAACACTTTCTTTGGGCAATGTAATCATTACATTCGCGTTTTCAATTCCTTTAATACCCTCTATCATTTTTTCCAATGAAGATTGTAATGTTGCAACTTTCAACATATTAAATTCATTGTCTGTTGTACTTAACCCAGAGTTTTCAGCAAAAAATGAATAACCAATATCACCCGTTTTCGGATATCCTTGTTCAGCTAGTTCAACAAGCAAATCTGATGCTTGTTCCTCTGGGACACTGATGCTTGTTCCGTCTGATGAAATCTTGATCGGTACACCTTTTTCATCCAAAACAGCTTTAATCTGTCCAATCGACTCAGCAGTTTGTCCGGTATATAAAGGGACATATTTCACTTGACTGGACAATATAAAAACAGCAACAATCGCGACAATTAGAGTAACTACACCACCAAGAATCAACGCACGCTGCTTCATTGTTCGCTCTTTCCAAACTGTCTGCCCCTTTTGGATGATCTCTTTCATTTTCGCGTTCATTCTGTTCCTCCACTACCTATAACATTCTTCTCTCTCACTTTAGCTGTTTTACTCAATTAAACAGACATTCTCATGATCTCTTGATAAGCTTCAACTACTTTATTTCTAAACTCTAAGGCTGCAGACATAGATATACTTGATTTTTGTGCTGCAACATACACTTGGTATAACTCCACATTTTCACCATTTGCCAAAGCATTGGTCATGTTATCAGATTGATTTTGCAAGTCATTTAATTGATTCATAGACTCCTTTAAAAAATCTGCAAAAGTAGAATTTCCTGTTGTACTTTGAATTGCTTTTTGTTGATTTTGCGTATTTAATGCGACACCTTGTGTATCCGTAACCGATTGAATCATTTATATTCACCTAACTTTCCAGGATTATTTCCCAATTTCCATTGTTTTCATCAATATAGATTTTGTTGCGTTTAAGGCTGTGATATTTGCCTCATATGCACGAGTTGCACTCATATAATCAACCGTTTCTTTCAGCAAATCTACATTTGGCATTTCAACATAACCTGCTTCATTTGCATCCGGATGTGTCGGATCATAAACCAATTTATAAGGATCATCATCCTCTTCAATTCTTGTGACACGAACACCTGCTCCAGCAACAGTCATTGTATTTGATTTTGCTTTTTTTAGATGTGATGCAAACGTATTTGAATTTTTTTGTTCTTGGAATACTACCGTTTTTCGTGTATACGGACGCCATTCCCCATTTACCAATGTTCCTCTAGTTGTCTGTGCATTCGCAAGGTTTGAAGAAATTACATCCATTCTAAGTCGTTGTGCTGTTAAAGCGGTCGCAGTAATATTCATTCCATTAAATACTGACATGGTTATTTCCCACCTTTTATAACATTTGATAAACTATTAAACTTTCCGTTAAGTCGGTCAATCATACTATAGTAATAAATTTGATTTTCCGCAGATTCAAGCATTTCCAATTCTATGTCTACATTGTTTCCGTTATTATTTGTAAAAGTATCACTGCGTTCTTTTACAACTGCTGGACCTTCCACCTGCGTAGAAAAATCAATATGTCTTGCATCTGTTTTTAATGCCTTTAAAGATTGATTCAACTCATCAGAAAAAGAAATTCTTACAACATCCTTTGCTTTATAATTCGGTGTACTTATATTGGCAATATTGTTATTGATGGTTTGATCTTTCAATGTAGAATAGCCCAAACTTCTCTCCAAATTTGTAAATGTTGATGAAAATAGCTGCATATGCTTTCGTCCCTCCTTGTCTTTATATAAAAATTTTCACAGTCATAACAACAAAATAACAAACCTATTCAAATCTACTTTGTATAAATCAATTATACAAAAAAAACTAAGTCATCATACAATATTTTTTTAGATTTATCCTTTTTATGGGTAAATAGTCCTTTTAAAAATGTATATTTTTTGACAAAAAATATACATGCCTAATGATTCTAATATAAATATTGAAGAATGTAAAATATTTATTTGATTTACAGTCAATTATTTTCCATACGAAAACCATTTATCACTTTGAAACACTAAAAATAATGAAACAAAATATCACCATACGGTTATAAATAATTTGGTTATTTGAAGGAATTTTTCTCTGTGTTTGCTATCCATATTTTGTACCCCTCATGTTACAAAATGATTCTTGCATTCAAAAAAATTTTATGATTTTCAAAATAAAATTTCATGTATAGCTTCATTATTGATATAAACAACTACACCATTTTATATACCCAAATACTATATATCAAAAACAAAAATCATATACCAAATCATCAATAAGATTCCTCAATTCATTCTATCTTTTTTGCCATAAGCATCTCACAATTATGTAAACCTTCTAAAACAAATACTGCAAATTGCCTTGATATATTCGACGCTAAAACAAAGTATGTACAAAATAAATTACAAAAATCATTTTATTTTCTTTTCAGCCAGTTTTTCATTAGATCGTTTCTCCACTATAAAACACAAAGACCATATTAAAACAGAAATTCTTATAGCATATCCTTATAAAATATGCTCTGTCTGATCATAAAAATTTCATGATCAGACAGAGCACTTAGCTTCCTTTTTTACAGCCACAGCCATGATTAAAAGCAACTAAGATCTTAAACGTTTCAATTCATAAAGGAATTTATCATTTAATACTTTAATAAATGTGCCTTTCATACCCAAAGAACGTGATTCAATTACACCAGCACTTTCAAGCTTTCTCAATGCATTTACAATCACTGATCTTGTAATGCCTACACGATCTGCAATTTTGCTTGCAACCAATAGTCCTTCAGAACCTTGTAATTCAATAAAAATATGCTCAATCGCTTCCAACTCACTATAAGACAAAGAACCGATTGCCATTTGTACAACAGCTTGACTTCTAGCTTCCTCTTCAATCACTTCAGATTTCTCACGTAAAATCTCCATACCAACAAGTGTTGCTCCACATTCTCCCAAAATCAAATCTTCTTCAGAAAACTCCTGAGTACAACGAGACAAGATTAAAGAAGCCAATCTTTCTCCTCCGCCTAATACCGGAATAATTGTAGATAAGCCATCTTTAAATGCTTCTTTACTTTCTTTTGGATAAATACTGTAGCGGCTGTCTACTTTAATATTTTGAGCTGTTTCCATAATATCCATTAAAGATTCGGCATATTCAAGCGGAAATTGTCTTTCCTCCAAAATATCTTCCATTCTTTCGCTTTCAATTTCTTCATAAATTGAATACCCCAAAAGCTTTCCTCTTCTTGAAATAATATACACATTTGCACCAATTACAAGCTGTAATGCTGTTGCCATTTCTTTAAAATTCACAGCTTTTCCATTCGCCTGCTGTAATAATCGATTAATTTTTCTTGTTTTTTCTAATAATGTCATATTCTTTTCCTCCTAAAAAATTTATTATTTGTTTTATAAAATATATTGACTTAAGTCACGATTTTTAGAAATCGATTTCAACTTATCGTCTACATATTGAGCAGTAATCGTAATTTTCTCCAAATGAATATCTGGCGCTTCAAATAGAAGTTCCTCTAAAAGTTTTTCTACAATCGTATGAAGTCTTCTAGCCCCAATATTTTCAGTTTCCTGATTCACTTCAAACGCAATTTCTGCAATGCGAGTGATGGCATCCTCACAAAAATCAACGGTTATCCCTTCTGTTTGTAGCAATGCGATATATTGCTTTGTAATGGCATGATCCGGTTCTGTCAAAATATTTTTAAAATCTTCAACAGATAAGCGATTTAATTCTACTCGAATCGGGAAACGACCTTGAAGCTCTGGAATTAAATCTGAGGGCTTCGAAATATGAAACGCACCAGCTGCAATAAATAAAATGTAATCTGTTTTTACTGGTCCATATTTCGTGTTGATTGTTGAACCTTCTACAATAGGTAAAATATCACGCTGTACACCTTCTCTTGACACATCAGCGCCATGCTGATTAGCTTTTGCAGCAATCTTATCAAATTCATCAATAAAAATAATTCCCATTTGTTCAGCGCGTTTTACTGCCTCTTGAGATACTTCATCCATATCAATCAGCTTCTGCGCCTCTTCATGAATCAATAATGGCCGTGCTTCTTTAACGGTACATTTTCTTTTTTTTATTTTTTTGGGCATTAATGCACCAAGTGCATCCTGCATATTTAATCCAAATTGCTCTAAATTCTGATTTGCACCTAATAAATCCATTAAGCCCCCGGTTTGTTGTTCCACCTCAATTGTTACCATCTCATCTTCTAGCTCTCCGCTTTGCAACGCAGCAAACTTTTCTGCACGCAATCTTTGCAAGGTTTGTTGCTCCTCATTTACACTTGGCTGCGCAGCTTGATGATTTTGTTGACCTTGGAATAAAAATTCAAGCGGATTTTTAAACTCCGATTTTTTTTGTTTTTCTGGAACAAGCAACTCAATTAAACGTTCATTGGCTCGTTCTACCGCCCGGCTGTGTACAGCAGTCATTTTTTCATCTTTAACCATGCGAACAGATGTTTCTATCAAGTCGCGAACCATAGATTCAACATCACGCCCTACATATCCAACCTCTGTAAATTTTGTTGCCTCAACTTTTACAAATGGTGCTCCAACCAATTTCGCCAAACGACGTGCAATTTCAGTTTTCCCGACACCAGTCGGACCAATCATTAAAATATTTTTTGGAGAAATTTCATTTTGGAGCTTTTCATCTAAAAGGCTGCGTCGATAGCGATTTCGTAATGAAATGGCAACAGCCTTCTTTGCATCCTTTTGTCCAATAATATACTGATCAAGTTTCTCAACAATTTGTCTCGGCGTAAAAGAAACACTCATGAAAGAACCCCCTAAATCTCTTCCAGAATAATTTGTTTATTTGTATATACACATAAATCTCCAGCAATTTCAAGTGCAGCTTTTGCAATTTCAGCAGCTGTCATTTGCTCCCCAGCAAAATGCTTCAATGCTCGTCCAGCACTCAGCGCATAATTTCCGCCAGATCCAATGGCTAAAATTCCATCATCTGGCTCAATCACCTCTCCACTGCCTGAAACCAATAAAAGATTCGTCTTATCCATCACAATCAACATGGCTTCTAATTTTTGTAAAGCACGGTCACTTCGCCATTTTTTCGCCGTTTCTACAGCCGCTCTTGTCAAATTCCCATTATAGGTCTCCAATTGCGTTTCAAAAATATCATACAAAGTAAACGCATCGGCAACTGCACCCGCAAAACCAGCTACAACTTTATCATTATATAGTCTACGAACTTTTTTCGCTGTGTTTTTCATAATGACAGCATTGCCTAATGTAACTTGCCCATCTCCAGCCATTGCCATTTTTCCCTTATGTGAAATGGCAAATATGGTGGTTGAATGAAAATCAGAATGATACATTCAAAAACTCCTTTCTAACGCTTTTGAGCGCGTGGATGATACATATTGTACACATTTTGTAATCGATCTTTCGTTACATGCGTATAAATCTGTGTTGTTGCCAAATTTTCATGTCCTAATAATTCTTGAACAACTCTCAGATCTGCACCGCGATTCAATAGATGGGTGGCAAACGTATGTCTCAACATGTGCGGAGAAATCTTTTGAATTTCTGCAATATCTTCAATCCACTTTGTAAAAATATATTGTATACCTCTTGCTGTAAGTGATTTTCCTAAATGATTGACAAATAAAAATTCGTGTGGCTCAACATGTTTCATTAATTTTGGTCGTGCAATTTCCAAATATGTTTTTAAGGCCTGTCGTGCGTGCTGCCCAAACGGAACGAATCTTTCTTTATTCCGCTTTCCAAATACAAGAAGCGTATTTGTATAAAAATCAACAGAATCAACCCTCAATTTGCAGCACTCGCTCACACGAATTCCAGTACCATATAACAATTCAAGAATAACTATATTTCTCAAGTTTAACGGCGTTTCTTCCAATTTTTGAGAAAATAAAAGTTCCATCTCATCTTCATAAAAAAAATTCGGTAATCTAATTTCTTTTTTGGGTAAAGAAACAGTTAAAAAGGGATTTTTCTTGACAACTCCTTCCTTTAGAAGAAATTTATAAAAAGAACGTAGCGCAGAAATTTTACGAGCAATCGTTGCTCGTTTATAATTTTTTGTGTATAATATTTGCAAAAAATTTCTTACCTCAATCATACCCACATCTATATAAGAAGGTATCGCTTCTGTCTCTAAAAATGTCAAGAATTGTAAAATATCTTTTCTATAATTTGTAATTGTTAATTCTGAATAATTTCGTTCAAATTTTATTTCATGTAAGAATGCTTGAACATATTCCATCTTCAATCACCTCTTGAAAAGGGCAACTTCATCATATCATATTTTTATATAAAACTCAATAAACTACTACTTCAATTTAAATAATTTGAAATTATTTGTAAAGAATATGACGCCATTTGTTCATATTTTTCTTTTTTATTTCGAATTTTTTTCGATAATGGCGGTAGCAAGCCAAAATTGGCATTCATTGGTTGAAAATTTTTTGCATTTGTATGTGTAATATAGTATGCCATACTCCCAATCATAGTGGCTCGCGGAAATAAACGCACAGGAAAATTTTTCAACCGTCGTGCCAAATGATAACCTGCACTAAGACCGCTTGCTGCCGACTCTACATATCCTTCAACACCGGTCATTTGTCCGGCAAAATAAATTCGATCCTCAGCCTTAAACGAAAAATCCTCATTTAAAAGAACTGGAGAGTTCAAAAATGTATTGCGGTGCATCACACCATACCGGACAAAATTTGCATTTTCCAAGCCTGGAATCATTTGAAACACTCGTTTTTGCTCCGACCATTTCAAATGGGTTTGAAATCCAACCAGATTATATAAAGTTCCTGCTGCATTATCTTGCCGAAGCTGAACAACGGCATACGGACGTTCTCCTGTTCTTGGATCTTCAAGACCAACAGGTTTTAACGGACCAAATAATAAAGTTTTTAACCCGCGATTTGCCAAAACTTCAATTGGCATGCAACCTTCAAAGTATTTTTCCTTTTCAAAAGAATTAAGCGGCGCCGTTTGTGCATGAATCAACGCTTCATAAAACATCTCAAATTGCTTCTGGTTCATCGGACAGTTTAAATATGCTGCTTCCCCTTTATCATAACGTGACTTTAAATAAACGATATTCATATTTAAACTATCTTTTTCCACAATCGGTGCAGCTGCATCATAAAAATAAAAGCTGTCTGCACCCGTTAGACGCTGAATCTGTGAGGACAACGCTTTAGAGGTCAAAGGACCAGTTGCAATAATCACATATCCTGCGGAAGGAATTTCCTTCAATTCCTTCCGAACGATTTCAATATTCGGATGATTGGATAAAACCTCTGTTACTTGTTTTGAGAAGTTTTCCCTATCTACAGCAAGTGCACCCCCAGCCGGAACTTGTGTTTCATCCGCAATTCGAATGATTAACGAATCAAATCTTCTCATCTCTTCTTTTAATAACCCAACACCGTTGGTTAACTGATTGGAACGTAAAGAATTGCTGCAAACCAACTCAGCAAAATGAGGCGTGTGATGCGCTGGTGTCATCTGACCAGGTCGCATTTCATATAATTTCACATAAATTCCTTGCTTTGCGAGCTGCCAAGCCGCTTCACTTCCAGCTAAACCAGCTCCAATCACAATGACTGTATCCTGAGTTTTCATCTGCGTACCTCTTTTCTAAGCTTGCTGTTCTTCATAATCACAATTCAAACACGAAATTTTTAAACTTTTTTTCAATTTTTTCTCCACCAATACACTGTTACATTTTGGACACGGACGTGTAATCGGTTTATCCCAAGATGTAAAGTCACAATCTGGATAAGTTGAACAACCATAAAAAGTTTTTCCTCTTTTGTTCGATTTGCGTTCAATAATATTTCCTTTTTGACATTTCGGACAAACAACACCCATATCTTTTATAATCGGCTTAGCATTTCGACAATCTGGAAAATTTGAGCAAGCCATAAACTTACCGTAACGCCCATGCTTATAGACCATCTCAGCTCCACAATGCTCACATTGTTCCCCAACATAATCCGGTGTCAATTCAACAAATGCTAGTTCCTCCTCTGCCTTTAACAGTTCTTTATGAAAGCCATCATAAAATTTATTCACAACTTGAACCCAGTTTTTCTTCCCTTCACCGATTAAATCCAGTGAAGATTCCATTTGTGCGGTAAACTCCACATTCATAATATCCATAAAATATTGGTTCATAATATCCACAACAATTGCACCAAGTTCTGTTGGAATAAACCGTTTATTATCCAGTATCACATAACCTCTTTTTTGAATCGTTTCAATGGTTGCAACATAGGTAGATGGTCTACCAATACCCAATTCTTCTAATGTTTTAACCAACCGAGCTTCAGTATAGCGTGGCGGCGGCTGCGTAAAATGCTGCTTTGGAGAAATGTCACACAAAACTACTTCATCCCCTTCTTCCAAAGCCGGTAGCCTTTTATTGATGTCAATCTCTTGCTTGTCGTCTGTACTTTCTACATACACTTTCATAAATCCTTGAAATTTGACTGTGGAGCCATTGGCATAAAAATCCAGTCCATTTTTTGAAATTTTCGCTCGCACAGTATCTAATTTTGCAGGCGCCATCTGGCTTGCAAGAAAACGTTCCCAAATCAACTTATACAATCGATATTGATCTCGTGAGAGAACATCCTTCAATTCTTCTGGTGTACGCAAAGTTGAAGTCGGACGAATGGCTTCATGTGCATCCTGACTATTATCGTTGTTTTTTTGCTTTTTCTTTTCCAGACCAACATACGCTTGACCAAAAGTTTCCATAATATAGGCTTGGCACTCTTCTTGAGCAACAGCAGAAATTCGAGTAGAATCGGTACGCATATAGGTAATCAAACCTTCAATTTTTCCGCGCCCTATCTCAACACCTTCATAAAGTTGCTGTGCCAAAAGCATAGTTTTTTTCGCCTTCATATTTAACTTTCTGGCTGCCTCTTGTTGTAATGATGAGGTTGTAAAAGGTACAGCTGGAAATTTCTTTCTTTCTTTTCGTACAACCTCGGTTACTGAAAAAAAGGTACCCTTTTCTAACCGAGAAACAATCTTCAAGGCTTCTTCTTCACTTTTCAATTCAATTTTTTTTCCGTTCTCACCATAAAAATTTGCAGAAAAAGATGCCTTATCTTTCAAAAATTCAACCGGAATTGTCCAATATTCTTCTGGTACAAAACTTTGTATCTCATTTTCACGATCATTAATTAATTTTACCGCTATAGATTGCACACGTCCTGCACTCAATCCTTTTTTTACCTTTTTCCACAAAAGCGGGCTGATTTGATAACCAACCAGCCGATCTAAAATCCGTCTCGTTTGCTGTGCATTCACTAAATTTATATTGATCGCTCGCGGATGTTTAAAAGATTCCTTAATCGCATCCTTTGTAATTTCATTAAAAACAACACGACATGGCGAATGCAAGTCAATATTTAACGTATGGGCTAAATGCCATGCAATAGCCTCTCCTTCACGATCAGGGTCAGAGGCCAAATAAACACGTTTTACCTTTTTTACAGCCTTTTTTAAATCCTTTACAATTTGACCTTTTCCACGAATGGTTATATATCTCGGTTCAAAATCATGTTCAATGTCAATCCCCATTTGACTTTTTGGTAAATCACGCACATGCCCCATTGAAGCGACTACTTTGTACTTTTTCCCCAAGTATCTTTCAATGGTTTTGGCTTTAGCAGGCGATTCAACAATTACTAAATTTTCTTCCATGCCTTGCCTCCTTAATGAAAAGCCTAGATAAACATTAATAATTATTATCTGATTTCCTAAAAGTTGTCAAATAAATTTGTAGCTTTTGCATAATTTTGTTCTAAAAAATTTAAATGTCTAACCTTCTTATAACATTTGTTTACAAATTTTCAAAATATCATATCCATCACAGACCAGATTTGCTCCTTCTTGAATTAACCGATGGCAACCCACTGAATTTTCATTAAAAACGGAACCCGGAACTGCAAAAATCTCACGCCCTTCTTCCAAAGCCAGTTGTGCTGTAATTAAGGTACCACTTTTGGCTCTTGCTTCTATCACAACCGTAGCAATACTCAAACCAGCAATAATCCGATTTCGCTCAACAAAACGCCATTTTTGAGGTCTAACATATGGTGGATATTCAGTCAGCAGCAACTGACTAGAAGCAATTTGGTTTGCGAGTCTGCTATTGGATTTAGGATATATATAATTAAATCCACTGCCTAAAACCGCAATGGTCATTCCTTTTTTCTCCATCGTAAATAAATGAGCATATGTATCTATACCATTTGCCAATCCACTCACAATACAAAATTTCGAATCAATCAGCGGGGAAACCATTTTTTGTAAAACAAAATAAGCATTTTTAGAAGGCGTTCTTGTACCGATCACGGAGATACATATATTTTGTAAAAGCCGAATGTCTCCTTTAGCATATAAAACAAGCGGCGGATCATAAATATTTTTTAAAGAAACCGGATAAGCCTTGTCAAATATTGTAATGATCTGCATCTCCTTACGCAAATCTTCGGGTAGGATAAAGTTTTTCGACATTTTTTTTACTGACTCACAACTGGTTTGATACAAACATTTTTTTGGCATTTGTAATGATAATGCATAAAGTGCATACAAAATTTCTTGATCTTGCAAAATTTCTGCATAAAATGCTTGCCGATTCCCTTGACTTTTATAGTGATAATAAATCAATCTTTCTCTCATGATTTCTCTCCTTTTTTCTTTTGTAACAAGAATTTATTAAAAAGAAATCAAATCGGCAAAACGATAAAGTTTATATTTTCTACAGAAAAAGTAGATCAACTCCAAAAAATTTCTGAAATCTCCTTAATATATACACTGAAAAATACAATTTCACAAGAAAAAATAAGTCTGTCAACTTGCTTATCAAACAGGTTGACAGACTTACTCAATTCTTTTTTATAGTTTCTTTTGTTTTCTTTTATCAATGCGATAGACAAATGCAAAAACTTCAGCTACAACTTGATATAGCTCTTCAGGAATGGATTCATTAATATTAAGTTGACTCAATAATTCAACCAGAGTCGCATCACTTTGAATCGGAACACCGCTTTCCTTTGCCTTTTCTACAATAGCATCAGCAATCAACCCTTTTCCAGTAGCCACAACAAATGGTGCCTGACTTTGTTCCAGATCATATTTTAAAGCAACAGCCATATTTCTTTCTTTGATTTCTTCCAGCTCTTTTTCTCTCTGATATGGATTCTTTCTCATATGCGAAAATCAAATCCTTTATAGTCTGTTTGCTCCAATCGTTCCATCATCGCAAAATGAAAACCCATTTCCTCTTCTTCCTCTGTCAACTCAAATATACAATAGTCTACATTCCCTAAATAATATCCTTTTTCTTCTAAACCTTTCTTTAAATCTTCAATATATAAATTCCCAATCTCCTCAATAGACTGCTCTGTATAAACATTTAAACCGATAATACGGTCAACAATTTGCATATCCATAACAGTTCTTCCAATTTCATTCAATTTCACATCAAAAATAATTCGACAAAAATCCGGATCTAAACTTCCGTCTGCCTTTCTTTTACTTTGCCAACTGATCTCCAAATCAGAGTTTAATCCCATCCCAAAAAGCGGAATGCTGATATGATAATTTTGCAAAATAGTATCCGAAAATTGGGAAATAATTTGCTGACCTGTAAATCTTGTTAATAGTGCTTCGGCATCTTTTCGAACAGAAGATGGCAATGCGACATCCTCCATAATTTTGATTAACAAGGGCTTAAATTGTTCTTCCAAACTCTCATTTTTGTTTGTACTTTGAAGCATACTCTCAAAATTTAACCCCAATTTCATAATTGAATCTTTAATAAAACTGGCAACAGCTGTCTCAAATGTTGTAGGCTGTGTACTGGACAAATTTGAAATAGATACAGAATTGGGTGTAGACACAAAAGTTGCTTTCTGAACGGATTCTGTCTGTTCACGTCTCATTTCTGTGTTTCCATTTATGTCAGGAGAAGTGTGTAAAATAGCAGTTTGCTGCCCCTGCACTTTTGTCGTTTCTGATGAAACAGCTACAGATGATTGTGGCTGAACACGTGAACCCTTTGCTAAATCCAATGAAAATTGTGAAACAAGCTTTGGCATTACACCTTCTTTTAATGTTTCAGAAAAGGTAATTCTTCCACTATTGACCAAAGCCTGTAACAATTGCTTTCCTTGCGCATCCCCAAGTTGATTTAAAACCTTAGGCAAAACTTGAACAAGTGCTTGATTCATTCCCCTAACCAAAACATGGAGTTCATTAGAGGTAAGTGTTGGAAATTGTGCTTTTAACTGAGTCATAACAGATTCAGCTGTCAATCTAGGGAGCATTTTAGGAGAAAGTTCCTGAAAAGCCAAATCATTTTTGGAAAAATTTTTCGGTACTTCTGCTCGAGCTGTAGGCATGTTGGCAAGCATCTGCAATGTTTGCTGATTTTTCCCAAAATTGCTAGCCCATTGACGCAGCCCTTCCAATGATGGAAAATTCATATGTTCAGTCGTTTGCATAAACTGTGTGAACACTTGTGACATAGGCACTTTCGTATGAGTCGCAAGAATCGCCTGAAAAATATTTTTATCAAACGCAATTCCATTTTTATTCATAAAATCCAAGGTTTGTAAAACTTCAGGCGTTAGCTTTGTATTTTGAACCAAAGATAACATTTGTATAATATGATTTCGTTGAAGTGGGCTGGATCTCTGAAGAAGTCCCTCAATCAAAGTTTTTGCCAGATCATTTCCGTTTAAACGAAAGTGTGACAATAAATCACGAACCAGCTCACTAAAATTTTGAGAAGAAAGCTGACTCGGTAAATATGGCTTTAGTTCAATCATATCCCCGCTTGTTTGCAATACCTTAAAGGCATATATACCGTTTTCTCGCAAACTTTCACCTTGAACACGTACAGAAATTTCTCTGTCCCCAACTACAAGCTGTGTTGTGCCGTTACTGTTTGTTTGTTTTACACGTCCAACAATCACCTGACCCTCTTTTAATGCAATATCTCGGTTTGTCGTTTTCAGACTGGATGTTGCAATATCTGAAACTGTCCGCTGGATTGTATTCATACACACCTCTCCTTATAAAAAATTTTTCACAGGTGCAAAGCTTTTCCGATGAATCGGCGTTACACCGAATTGATGCAAAGCCTCTAGATGCATTCTCGTTCCGTAACCTGCATTTTTTTCAAATCCGTAACCTGGAAATTGTTTGGCATAATCTCGCATCATTTGATCTCGTGTTTGTTTTGCAATAATAGAAGCTGCAGCAATGGATACACTTCTGGCATCCCCCTTAATAACCGAAAGCTGTGGGATATTAACATCCAGCTCCATCGCATCAATACATAAATAGTCACAAGAAACTGGCAAATCATCAATTGCTCTTTGCATAGCCAGCTTAGTGGCATGATAAATATTAAACATGTCAATTTCCTCTACAGAAGCAATCCCAATCCCGATTGCAACTGCATACTTTTGAATTTCTTCATACAACTGACTACGTTTTTTATCGGATAGTTGCTTGGAATCATTTAACCCTAAAATCTTATATGCTTTTGGTAAAATCACAGCAGCACTGACAACTGGTCCAGCAAGTGGTCCACGCCCTACTTCATCAACACCAGCAATTTTTTCAAATCCTTTTGCCCAGATTTCTTTTTCAAACCTAGTCATTTCATCATATTTTAAAATTTCCATTTTTTGTTTTTCTTCTCTTTTCAAATAAGCTGTCAATGCAGTCTGAACAGATTTTCTATTATCTTTTCGAATCTCGTTTAAATATTCCAATGAAACCGTGCCTGCTTTTAATTGATTAAAAATTTCTTTTGTTGTCCGTTTCAATTTTGTATCCCTCGTCCCCATCTTTATCCAATTTTTGATATCAGAAAATAACTTATAATCTTGTTTTCCAAATCTCTTTTATTCATTCTAATGCTTCATCAATCTCCTGTTTTTACCCAACACAAAAAAGCTTTAAGAAAATTGTTTTATCACAACATTGTTGCTTTTCTATTTAGACAACCATTCAGTTCCTCAAACAACTGCTATTTCAGAAAAGTATTTGCAGATGTCTATCTTTAACCATTATCCCAATTCTATTTGTTATAATGGTGCTTTATCGGTTGCAATTTCTTAAAGCTTATTCTTGTTTTATTTGATACCTTCCACGACAAAAGTCAAGAGATTTTTGGAAAAAGAACATACTTGCTCGCATACTTCTTTACCCACAGAGATTTCTCTTACTGATCAAGTGATTTATTTTCGATTTTTCTATTGATCAAATACATCCAATGTCATCCGCCCCAATCGACCACTTCGAATATCACGCAATAAAAATTCGGCCGTACGGTCGTAATCAATGTTCTCTTGTGAAACAAAATTTTGTTTTTTCGCCAAATATTCCATGAACGCTAAAGAATCCTCCATAGTATCCGGAAAACCGTAGCGTTCAAAAAACGATGTACGATAATTTTCTTTCAACCATTGAATTGTATAAAATCCAATATCCTGTAACGGTAAAATGGTATCTTTAATCGCACCAGTAATTGCCAAGTGCATACCGATTCTTTCATCTTCAAACTTTGGCCATAAAATTCCTGGTGTATCTAAAAGTTCAAGTTCTTTCCCTACTTTAACCCATTGCTGAGCAGTTGTCACACCTGGACGATCACCAGTTTTGGCAATATTTTTTCTTGCCAAACGGTTAATTAATGTTGATTTCCCAACATTGGGAATTCCCAAAATCAATGCACGAATAGCCCTTGGTGTTACAACCCCTTTTGCCCGAAGTTTATCAAATTTTTCCTTTGTTGCTCGCTTGGCTGCATCTGTCAAGGTCTTGATACCTTCTCCTTGATGTGCATTCATGATAACAGTTGGAATCCCTTTTGCTTCATAGTAATTTTTCCATTGAACATTCATTACAGGATCAGCTAAATCCGCTTTATTTAAAATTAATACTCTTGGCTTATTCATAATAATTTCATCCATCATTGGATTTCTTGAAGAAACTGGAATTCTTGCATCAACCAATTCAAAAACAACATCAATAAATTTCAGTTTTTCAGTAACTTGTCTTCGGGCCTTTGCCATATGTCCCGGGAACCATTGAATGGTTTTCATTGTTCTTTAAACACCTACTTTACTCTTGCAATTCTTTATAATGTTCTATTCAAATTTCATCAACAGACCAATTAAACAAACGAAGTCTTCCCAACAACCATGTCCATTGAAATAATTCCAATCAACGGATCTCGGCTGTCATCACTATAATGATGATTATCCCCAAGTACAAACAACTCATTTTCTGGCAATTGCTCATAATATGCGTCCAAAGCGGACTCTTTCTATGCTTTACCATTAATATACAAAACATCGTCTCAATATTCTATCATATCACCTGGCAAACCAATGATGCGTTTAATATAACTTTTATCTTCTGTTACATGAAATACAATAATATCCAAGCGTTCTGGATCTTTAATTTTATAATAAATTTTATCCACAATCATGCGATTTTCATAATGTAAACCGAGGTCCTCCAGCTTCTCATCCACAAGCACAGGCGCATAAAAAACGTATAAATTATAAACATAAAAATGAATGCAACAATCCATACACATAGCCACGCAAAAATTGCTCCTCGTTTTTTTAATTTGTAACATCTGCTTTATTTTTATTTCTCAGGCTCATTATAACGCTCAATTCGGATTTCTTTCAGTGGCCAATAAACAATCGAAGTTTTTCCGACTACAGCTTCCATTGAAATGGTCCCGATTTCACGGCTGTCATTGCTAACTCGACGATTGTCACCAAGTACAAATAATCTTCCTTCTGGAACCACTTTTTCACCAATCAGCTCTTCCATTGTGAAATTATATGTTAACAAATCTCCCTCTGCCAACTGAGCCTTATAAGCATCTAAATACGGTTCATCATAAGCTTTGCCATTAATATACAGCACATCATCTCGATACTCTACTGTATCACCTGGTAAACCGATCACACGCTTAATATAATCTTTTTCTGCAGTTGCCCGAAATACGATAATATCAAATCGCTCCGGATCTTTAATTTTATAAGAAATTTTATCCACAATCATGCGATTTCCATTATGTAATGTAGGTTCCATCGATTCACCATCTACCAATATCGGTGCATAAAAAAAGGTTCGGATGACAAAAGCAAGTATAATCGCAATAATAAATGCCCGTACCCATTCAAACAAAGAGCTTTTTTCTTTCATTTTTCCAACCCCACTTTACGATATTTATTCATGTTAAAAGGAAAAAAAGGAGCTTGTAAAAGTTACAGGCTCCAATTTTTCATTATCGAATTTCTTTAATACGTGCAGCTTTCCCACGTAGTTTACGCAAATAATAAAGCTTCGCACGGCGTACCTTACCACGACGCAATACTTCTAATTTTGCAATTTTAGGTGAGTGAAGCGGGAATACACGTTCTACTCCTACACCATAAGAAATTTTACGCACTGTAAATGTTTCACTAATTCCGCCGCCACGACGTTTAATAACAACACCTTCAAACACCTGTATTCTTTCACGTGTTCCTTCGATTACCTTTACATGAACTTTTACAGTATCACCAGGTCGAAAATTTGGTAAATCTGTTTTCAGTTGTTCTTTTGTAATTTCTGCAATAAGCTGTTGCATTTTATTCTCTCCTTTTACTCGATGCTCATAAAAGTAAGATTTCAGCGGAACATCAGAATATAGACTGGATATTTCCCAGCACAAAATCTATCATAACATACGAAAAAAAAACGTGCAAGAAAATTTACCCATAAGATAAAAAAGAAATACTATAATAAGGAAAATAAACCATAAAATAAGATAAAGTTTTCTTCCTAGCTATGGAACCTTTATGAAATTTTAGCAGTTTTATGGATTATTCTCTTTTTTTATCATATTATTTAAATATTTCACGGTTTGTAGAAATATTTAAATAATTTTTCAAATAAAATAATTATAAAAGCCTTTGCTACACATATAAAAGCACTCATATATTTTACCATTTTAGACGTTCATTATAAATTTACCAGATGTCTTACAACTGGCTGAAACAGCAAAACAAGCCAATATTTAAGTCATATCTATCCCATTTTCCAACTTGAATTTTTTCATCCAATATTGTTCTTCTTCTGTTAAACAACTTAAATCTAATAAATCTGGTCTTCTTGTATATGTGCGAAGAAAAGATTGCATTTTTCTCCACTCTTCAATCATTTGATGATTACCTGAAAGTAAAACATCTGGAACTTTCATTCCTCTAAAATCAGCAGGGCGTGTATACTGTGGATATTCTAATCTTCCTGTTGTATGAGAATCCTCTTTTGCTGAAACATGGTTGCCAAGCACTTTTTCCAAAAGTCGAACGACACTGTCAATCACAACCATAGCTCCGAGCTCACCTCCAGTCAAAACATAGTCTCCAATTGAAATTTCATCCGTAACAATATGCGTACGAATTCTTTCATCATATCCCTCATAATGACCGCAAATAAAAATTAAATGTTCTTCTTTTGATAATGTTTCAGCTTTTTTTTGATTAAAAACCTCACCTTGTGGGCACAGCAAAATGACTCTTGGATTTGAGATCGTTGATTGTCGTTTTAAATGTGAAACCGCATCAAATATTGGTTGAGGCTTTAAAACCATTCCTGCGCCACCTCCATAAGGGTAATCATCAACTGTTTGATGCTTATTATCTGAAAATGTACGAAAATTTGTCACATGAATGGTTACTGCTTGTTTTTCTTGTGCCTTTTTCAAAATCGAGCTGCCTAAAACACCAGTAAACATTTCCGGAAATAAGGTTAATACATCAATCTTCATTCTATCAACCCTTCAATTTGCTCGATTTGAATCACTTTATCGGCAATATTTACATTCTTCACTACCAAAGGAATATATGGAATTAAAATATTCTTACCCTTTTGAATGGGCTTGACCACCCAAACATCATTCGCACCTGGTGACAAAATTTCTTTCACTACACCAAGCAGTTCATTTTTCTCATTATAAACTTTACAGCCGATCAATTCATAATAGTAATATTCTCCTTCATCCAAATCATTCAATTGGTCTTCAGATACCTTGAGTGTTGCACCTTTAAATTTTTCTACATCATTGATATCCTGAAATCCTTCAAAACTTAGCAAATCAAAATTTTTATGCTTTCGATGTGTTTTAACGGTTACTTGAACGCCTTCCCGATCTTCTCGGAAAAAGACATAAAGTGTATTTCCAATCCGATACCGTTCATCTGGAAAATCTGTAACCGACACAATGCGAACTTCACCTTTTAAACCATGTGTATTGACAATTTTTCCTACACGAAAATAATTGGTCATTCTATCCCTCCATAACAATTTTTTACCTACTTTTAAATTCATCACGTAAGGATAATCGAAAAAGCAGGCATTTTATATAAATTGCTTTTAAAATGACTTAAACTCCTGATCTAATAAAAAGAATGTACAAATGATAATAAAAAAGTTGAGGAAATCCCCTCAACTTTTTAACATATTTCCAAATAAACCTTTTGATTTTTACGTAAAGCTGCACATTGTACAAGCAAACGTAAAGACTTTGCCACCCGACCTTGCTTTCCAATTATTTTCCCCATATCCTCCGAATGAACTGATAACTGGTACACTATTTCATTCGGATTTTCTATCATTGTAATCGTTAAGTTTTCAGGATAATCTAGAAGTGGTGTAACGAGAACACGAATGAAATCCTCCATTCAGGCTACCCATCCTTATTTTTGATTTTTAGAATTGTGGAATTTCTCCATAATACCAGCTTTAGAAAATAAATTACGAACTGTGTCAGAAGGTTTCGCTCCATCAGTCAACCATTTTAATGCCAAATCCTCGTTGATATTAACTTCAGCTGGTTGACGAACTGGATTATAAGTTCCAATTTCTTCAATACAACGTCCGTCACGTGGAGAACGAGAATCTGCTACAACAATACGATAAAAAGGTGCTTTTTTTGCGCCCATACGTTTCAAACGAATTTTTACTGCCATAAAAACATTCCTCCAAAAATTTTTTCATTTTTACTCTAACAGTTATAAATCATACCAATAAAAAATTTATTTGTAAAGTATTTTTTCTTAACAGGTAAAAATTAAAACGGAAACTTCATTCCTTTGAAACCTTTCATTCCTTTCTTTTTTCCTTTTTTCCCGCCCATTCCAGACATCATTTTCATCATTTTTTTCATATCTTCAAATTGTTTGAGTAGACGGTTCACTTCAGGAACAGAACGCCCGCTGCCTTTAGCAATTCTTTGCTTTCTTTTTGCATTTAAAATCGAAGGATTTTCTTTTTCAGCTGGCGTCATAGATTGAATAATTGCCTCAATATGCTTAATCTGTTTATCATCAATATGAACTTTATCCAAACCTTTCATCTTATTCATACCAGGCATCATTTTCATAATATCTTGAATGGGACCCAATTTTCGTACCTGTGCAAGCTGATCTAGGAAATCTTGTAAGGTAATTTCATTTGTCCGCATTTTCTTTTGCATTTCCAGGGCTTTCTCTTGATCCACAGCATCTTGTGCTTTTTCAATTAAAGAAAGTACATCACCCATACCTAAAATCCGCTGTGCCATACGTTCCGGATGAAAAATTTCCAAGCCATCCAACTTTTCGCCAACCCCGATAAATTTGATGGGTGTATCAGTCACTTGTCGAATAGAAAGTGCTGCACCACCACGTGTATCACCATCCAATTTCGTTAAAACAACACCTGTTAAACCAAGTTGATCATGAAATGATTGCGCTACATTCACCGCATCCTGACCAGTCATTGCGTCTACCACGAGCAAAATTTCATCCGGATGAACAGCCTCCTTAATTTGTTTCAGCTCATCCATTAAATTTTCATCAATATGCAAGCGTCCTGCCGTATCAATAATAACCGTATCCAAAAGCTCTTCTCTTGATTTTTCAATCGCTTGAGATGCAATTTGCACAGGGCTGACTTGGCTACCTAAAGAAAAAACTGGGACATCAAGCTGTTTTCCTAAAGTTTGAAGCTGATCAATCGCTGCTGGACGATAAACATCAGCAGCAACCATAAGTAGCTTGCGGTTATATTTTTTACGCAATAAATTAGCAAGTTTACCAGAAGTTGTCGTTTTCCCAGCACCTTGCAAACCGACCATCATCATAACAGTCGGTGGCTTTTTGGAAAATTGAATATCACTTTTTTCGCCTCCCATGAGTTCGGTCAACTCTTCTTTAACAATTTTCACAACTTGCTGCGCTGGTGTTAAACTTTTTAACACCTCCTGCCCAATTGCTCGCTCGCTCACTTTAGCAACAAACGATTTTACCACCTTAAAGTTCACATCTGCTTCCAAAAGCGCCAAACGAACCTCACGCATCATCGTTTTTACGTCTGCTTCACTAATCTTACCTTTTCCTTTGATTAAATTTAATGTATTTTGTAACCGGGTGGATAAACCTTCAAACGCCATATCACTACCTCCTTTATTCAATAGATTCCAATTGTTCCAAAATCTCCTTTAGTTCACATAGATGATTTTGTTCGGAAAATATACGAAGTTTTTCAAAATATACCTGTCGTTTAATATATTTCTCGTATAACCGAAGTTTATTTTCATAATCTTCCAACACTTTTTCTGTACGACGAATATTATCATATACCGCTTGTCGACTGACCGCAAACTGCTCAGCAATTTCTCCCAACGACAAATCATCCTCATAATAAAGTGCCATATAACTTTTTTGCTTTTCTGTCAATAAACTCTCATAAAAGTCAAAGAGATTTGTCAATCGTATTGTTTTTTCTAAATTCATACAAATCCCTCCGAACCTTCTTCTGCAAATTTTTTCAATCATCGATCATAAAAGATAAGATAAATGTATCATGTATATTGAGTCCAAAAATATATGCTTTTCTTTATTTAAAACCGAGACCAACTTCCTCTGTTTCAATCCAAGACAAAAACAAAATAACTTCTTGACATTTGACCCGCTTTCTTCAAATGGGCAACAACTCTATCACAAAATATCGGCCTTTGCGCTAATTTCAGAAAAAATGGACTTTAACCAATATTTTGATACAAAAATACTCTTATTTCAGCCTTCTTCTGAATTATGGACAATCCTATGATTTTTATAAAAATCATATTATAAAAGCTTGTAAATAACAAAAAAACACAAGTAAATACATAAGATATTTTTAATCATCTGATTGACTGGCTTCATTTTCCTTCCATAAATCAGCAAATAAGCCATACACAAATTCCTTTGTTTGAAATGGTTGCAAATCATCTAATTTTTCTCCAAGTCCAACAAATTTGACAGGAATCTGGATTTCATTTCGAATTCCAACGACAATCCCACCTTTTGCTGTACCATCTAATTTTGTTAAAACAATGCCGGTTACATTTGTAACTTCTTTAAAAGATTTCGCCTGAACCAAGCCGTTTTGCCCCGTTGTTGCATCAATAACCAATAAAACTTCATGTGGCGCATTTGGAATTTCACGTGCAATCACCCGATTTATTTTTTCCAATTCATTCATCAAATTCACTTTGTTCTGTAGACGTCCAGCAGTATCACAAAGTAAAACATCCATCTGTTTTTCTTTAGCGGCTTGAATAGCATCAAACATAACAGAAGCTGGATCAGCACCTTCTTTTTGTACAATAACAGGTACTCCAACACGCTCTCCCCAAACTTGTAGTTGCTCTATAGCACCAGCACGAAATGTATCACCTGCAGCCAACATGACATGTTTTCCCTGATTTTTTAAATAATATGCCAATTTCCCAATTGTTGTTGTCTTTCCTACACCATTTACGCCAACAAACAAAATCACGGTCAAACCATCAGGTTGGAGGTTGAGCGTATAAAGTGTTTCTGCATCTGCTTCATATATTTCAACAAATTTTTCAACAATAATTTCTCGAACTGCCTCTGGTTCTTGAATATTTTTTCTTTTTACCTCTTGCTTAAGCTCATCAATCAGATCCAAAACAGTGTGGACTCCAACATCTGCCATAATTAAAATTTCTTCTAGTTCTTCAAAAAAATCTTCATCAACTTTTCGATAACGGGCAAATAAATCATTTAATTTTTCGTTAAAAGACTCCCTTGTTTTAACAAGTCCATCTTTAAATTTCTCAGTTACAGCATTTTTCTTTTCCGAAAAAGATTGCTTTAATTTCTTAAAAAAACCCATTTTATTTTCCCACTTTCTTTATTACAGTCGGATCATTTCCTTCAACCATTCGCACACTAACTATTTTTGACACGCCAGATTCTTGCATGGTTACGCCATAAAGTACATCACAATTCTCCATTGTACCCTTCCGATGTGTAATTACAATAAATTGTGTATCCTTACTAAACTGTTTAATATACTGTGCAAACCGAATCACATTTGCTTCATCCAATGCAGCTTCCACTTCATCCAATATACAAAACGGAACTGGACGCACTTTTAAAATGGAAAAAAGCAGAGCAATTGCGGTAAATGCACGTTCTCCACCTGATAATAAACTTAAATTTGTCAATTTTTTACCAGGAGGCTGCGCAATGATTTCAACACCAGATGTCAGTAAATCAGAAGGCGTCGTTAAAACCAGCTCTGCATGACCGCCTCCAAACAATTGACGGAAAACTTGTCGAAACTCTGTTTGAATGGCAAAAAAGGTTTGACCGAAGCGTCGATCCATTTCCTCATCCATTTCTTGAATAATTTGATATAAATTATCTTTTGCTATGATTAAATCTTCTTTTTGCGTACATAAGAAAGTATGCCTTTTATCTAAGCGCTGAAATTCTTCAATGGCACCTAAATTCACAACACCTAATGCCTCAATCGCTTGTCGAAGTAACTGTACCTGTTTTCGTACTGCATTTTCATCTATCTGATCCAAAGCAAACTGCTCCTTCGCAGCTTCAAATGTTAAAATATATTCTTCACGTAAAAAATTCAATCGATTTTCCAATTCAAAATCCAGACGGCTGAATTGAATCTCCTCCTGCTTCAACTGTCCTTCAATTCGTTTAAAATCAGACTGATATTGTTTTAAATCCTTTTCCAATTTTTCAAGTTTTTGATGTATTTCAAATCGTTCTTTGCGAAGTAAAATCATTTTTTCTTCAAGGGATGTTTTTTTGTTTTCTTCTTCCTCAATTTCTTTTGCCAAACAACTGAGTTCATCCTGTGATTTTTCCATTTGCTCTGCTTCTCGTTCTAAATCCACCCTGATTTTATTCACTTGTTCATCAAGTTCAGTGTAAAGCATTTCTTCTTTTTTTTGATTGGACAAAACATGTTCCAACTGCTCGTTTCTCTGTGCTGAGCGAACACGTGCTTGCGTAATTTCTTCTAAAAGAAGCGCTGCTGATTCTGTTTGTTCCTTCTGAGATTGCTCTAATTTTTTGATTTTGTCTTGTAAATGAATGATTTCCAGCTCAAGTGTAGACAGCGATCGATTGTTTTCTGTCTCTCTTACATCAAGATCTTCCAATTGAACTTGAAGCTGTCTTTTTTCTAAGTCAACCAATGCTTCTCGCTCTTTTAAACTTTGCCATGAAATATCCAACTCACGAATTTGTGCATCCTGTTCAATTTTTTCCTGCTGTTTGATTTCAATTTCATTTTGCATCTGTGCCATATCCGATTGAATTTGCTGGTTTTGTTCGACCAATTTGTGCAACTGCTGTTGATTGTACTGCACCGATTCAGATAATGAAATATATTTTTTTTGTAAGGTTTCCAACTCACGTGCACGTGTAAAAAGCGGTGCATTTGTCCTTTTCGTTGAACCACCAGTCATCGATCCCCCTGGATTTAATACATCTCCTTCCAATGTGACAATGCGATAGCGATAAGAAAGCAACTTTGCCATTGTATTTGCTCCTTTTATATCCCGTGCAATTAAAACAGATCCAAGTAAATTTCCAAAAACATTAGAAAATCTTGATTCAAATTGAATGAGCTGTACTGCCACGCCAATAAAACTTTTATGTGTTTGAACGGTTTGAAGCACAGAATTTGGGAGCATGCGCGGATGAATAACCGTCAATGGTAAAAAAGTTGCCCTGCCTTTTTTGGTTTGCTTTAAATATCCGATGGCTTCTTGGGCATGGATTTCATTTCCAACAATCAAATGCTGCATACTGGCTCCAAGCGCAGTTTCCATTGCCATTTCAAGCCCCTTTGGTACAGTCATACATTCTGCCACCGCTCCTTCAATCCCTTGAAGCTGCCCAGATTTTGCAGCCTTTAAAATCTCCTTTGTACCAATTTGATAACCAACATATTCCTCTTTCATTTCCAAAAGCGCTTCTTTTCTTGATTGGATATGCTGTAACTCACGGAGCTGTTCATTTAAGACAGCGGTTTGTTGCTTTTCAGAAATCACTATTTTTTCATGTTCTACAAGCAAATGATTCAGTTCTTGTCTTTGTTGATTCAAAGCACTTTCCAGTTGTTCACATGCAAGTATGACTTGACTTTTTTGCTTATTTAATGCTGTCATTTCCAAAATTAGCTGTTTACATTGTGCATCATATTTGTCCATCTGATAAATGATACGACGCTTACTTTCCTTAATATTCCCATATTCGTTTTTGGTCATTGCCTCTTCATTTCTTTTTTCGATATATAAGGATTTTTCAGCTTCCAGCCTCTCCTCAAGCGCTTTTGGAACATCTGTTAATTGCTTTTGTCTTCCTTCGATCTCTATACGAATGTTTTCTATTTCTAAGCGAAGCTGCTTTTTTTCCATTTCTAATTGTTTGATTTGTTGACTGGTTGCTGAAATTTTTTCGCTCAGCTCAAATTGTTGCTCTTTTTTCATAAGCAAGGTTTTGTTTCCATGCAGCAGTCGCTCCTGAAGAACTTCTTGTTTTCCCCGCGCAGCCTGTACGGCTTCTGTCGCTTGCAATAAATGCTTTTGACATGCTTCAATATCGGCATCTAATTTTAACGCCTCTACGCGCCATTTTTCTTCTTTTGCTTCTTCAATGGAAAGAAATTGATGGATATGAAAGGATTCATTTTTTAAAGATGATATCTTCGTCTTTTTTTCATTCCATTTTTGATGAAAGGATTCAATTTCCGATACAGTAAGAGTAACTTCATAATTTTTCAATTGTTCTTTTTTATGCAAATAATCTGTAGCAATTTCCGACTGTTCACGAATCGGCGTAAGCTGCTGTTCCAATTCATATAGAACATCCTCAACACGCAATAAATTTTCATGGGTTTCTTCCAGCTTTACAACAGCTTTCTTTTTTCTTACCTTATATTTTAAAACACCTGCTGCTTCTTCAAAAATGGTTCGCCTGTCTTCAGGCTTACTGCTCAATATTTCTTCCACCTTTCCTTGACCAATTATAGAAAAAGCTTCACGGCTTAACCCTGTATCCAAAAACAGCTCCACAATATCTTTTAAACGGCATTTCTTTTTATTTAAATAAAAATCACTTTCACCTGAACGATAAACTCGCCTTGTAATACTAATCTCCTGAAATTCCATCGGAACATAACCATCCGTATTATCCAAAATTAAAGTGACCTCTGCCATATTCAGCTTTTTACGTGTATCAGACCCCGCAAAAATCACATCTTCCAATTTGGAACCACGTAAGGATCGTACAGATTGCTCGCCCAGCACCCATCGGATACAGTCAATCACATTGCTTTTTCCACTCCCATTTGGACCGACAATTCCCATCACCCCTAGAGAAAATTCCATTTGTATTGGCTCAGCAAAAGATTTAAATCCAACAACTTCTAGTTTTTTTAAATACATTCTATATATCTCCTTTTGAGGCAAAAGCAAGATGTATGAATCAATTTGAAACTTCTTTCATCTGATCTAAAGCAATTTTAGCTGCCTGCTGCTCCGCTTCTTTCTTTGATTTGCCTTTTCCTTCACCGATTTCCTGCTGATTTAGCAAGACTCGTGAAACAAAAAAACGGTTGTGTGCAGGACCTGATTCGGCTACAATCATATATTCAATGCAGCCAGAATTATCTCTTTGTACCCGCTCTTGGAGCAAACTTTTATAATCTGTGACTTGAGAAAATATACCGCTTCGAATTTTTGGTAAAACCACTTTCTCCAGAAATTTACGCACTTCATCCAATCCCCGATCTAGGTAAAGTGCCCCGATAAAGGCTTCAAATACATCCGCAAGCAATGCTGGTCTTGTGCGACCTCCTGTAATCTCCTCGCCTTTTCCCAATAAGACATAGTCCCCAAATTTAAGCTCATTTGCAAATAGGACAAGTGAAGATTCACAAACAATGTTTGCACGCAATTTTGTTAGTTCTCCCTCTGACATATTTGCATATTGCTCAAATAAATATTGGGAAACTGTCAATTCCAAGACCGCATCGCCAAGAAACTCTAATCTTTCATTATCTTGATAACGCATTTTCCGATGCTCATTTACATAAGATGAATGTGTAAATGCTTGAAACAACAGTTTTTCATTTTGAAATGAAACACCCAACTGTTTTTGTAATGTCAAAAATCTTTTTCTCATTTTTTCACCTCTTACAGCTCTCATAACATCTTTACTTTAAAATAAAGCTCAAAAGCAAAATCATATGCAAATGAGCTTTGGCATCAGTTTTTCATATATTTTCTTAATTTGTATCGCAAGCTTAAAAATCCTGTTTAAACAAGGAAAAGAGATAAGAAAAGCCCAGCACAGTTACAAACATATCTCCTATCTTTCTTTATACCATACGAAAATGGTTTAAAAATATACATATACTGCTCTATTGTATCATATTTTTTCTTCATTTTGGAAAAATGTAGAGACAAAATTCAACTTTAATGATAGTTGAACCAAAACCAGCAGAAAAGTACTGAACCATAAAATATCATTTCTTTTTAACATAACTTTTCATATTAGAATAAAGGAAAATTCTTTTTTATCCGTGAAACAATATCAATGATTCTTTATCACTCAGAAAAAACTTAATGATAAAAAAAGATTGCCTTTTCATCTTTAGACTTATATGATATAATCGAATAATTTTAAAAAGGGAGTTTAAAAATTTATGTGGTTTTTCTTTGCAATTTTAACTGCGATTTTATGGGGAATGGCAGATCTTTTTTATAAAAAAGGATCTGACCCAAAAGATCCTTACAGTCATTTCAAAATTGTTATTATGGTCGGACTCATTATGGGAATTCATGCAACTGGTTATATGCTGCTTAAGGGGCTAAGTTTCAGTTGGTCTGATGCCATCCAATATCTACCTGTATCTGCCATGTATATTCTTTCTATGACACTGGGTTATATTGGGCTAAGATATATTGCACTGTCTATCGCCTCTCCCGTGCAAAACAGCTCGGGTGCCATTACAACGATTTTACTTGCCATTTTCTTTACACAGACACTTATGTCTATTGAAATCTTCAGTATTATTTTAATTTTGAGTGGTGTCATTTTGCTTGCTATACTTGAGAAAAAATATGAGGATCAGGAGCGAATCCAAAAACAAATTCAAATTGATAATAAGTATAAAAAAAGCTTTCTTGCGATTTTTTTTCCGATTTCATATGCCATTTTTGACGGCTTAGGAACATTTCTTGATGGTGTTTATCTTGATGAAATGGAATTAATCTCTGAAGATATGGCGTTACTTTCCTATGAATATACTTTTTTATTCTGTGCACTGATCATTTGGGGTATACTGAAAATCAAAAAAGTACCATTTCATCCACTGAAAGAAGGCACACGAACTGCAGCCGGATTATTTGAAACGGCTGGACAATTTTTCTATGTATTTGCAATGTCTGCCAATGCAATAATCGCTGCACCAATTATCGCAACATACAGTATTTTTTCTGTACTGCTTGCAAGAATGTTTTTAAAAGAAAAATTAACGAAAGCGCAATATATAGTTGTTTTAGCTGTTTTAATTGGGATTGCCCTTTTAGGAATTGCCGATGAGCTTTAACCATACGAGCATTTATACCTGTTTGGTTTCCTTTATAATAAATAAAAAAGGAGAATAAAAGCTGACAGTGAAAAGAATAGACGAACAAAAATTTCTATTATTTGATCGTGCAAAAGAAGTAGCAAATGGTGAAACATCACAGAAAAAACATGGATAGACCTATGAATATTTCATAGAAAGGAAAAACAGACGCACGAATCTCTTTATAGAAAAAAGATATTTTTATGTTCGATTTTCATTTGAGTCCTTTTATCCCAGTTTCTTCTTTATTCAAAAAAGAAAAGAAGTATTGATTCTCTCTCATTTTAGAAAATCAATACTTCTTTACAAATTATATGGTGGGATTACAAATTGTCGATAAATTTTACCGCATCACCCACTGTAACGATTTTTTCTGCTTCTTCATCTGAAATCTCAATTTCAAACTCATCTTCCAATTGCATGATTAATTCAACAACTTCCAATGAATCCGCACCTAAATCCTCACGGAATTTGGAATTCTCTGTAATTGTAGAAGCATCTTTTCCCAAGCGCTCAGAAATAATTTCCACAACTTTATTGAATGTATCTGCCATTCTCTTTTCACCTCCTTAAAAAGCTTGTTATATACAAATATAATATAAATTACATATGCATACCACCATCAACACTTAAGATCTGTCCAGTCATATAAGCACTCTGATCAGAGGCAAGAAAAAGTGCTACATTTGCAATATGTTCTGGCGTTCCCAATTTTTTTAACGGAATTTGCTGCAACATTTGTTCCTTTACAGCATCCGATAAATTCTCAGTCATATCTGTTACAATAAATCCAGGAGCAATTGCATTTACACGAATTCCACGTACAGCCAGTTCTCTGGCCATCGTCTTAGTTAAACCAATTACACCCGATTTCGCTGCAACATAGTTTGCTTGACCAGCATTGCCTAGCAAACCAACAACTGATGCCATATTAATAATATTTCCATGACGTTGACGCATCATTTGCTTTGCAGCAAGCTTTGAAACAAGGAAAACACTTTTTAGATTGGTATCCATAACACGATCCCATTCCTCTTCCTTCATACGAATCAACAAGTTATCAGCAGTAATCCCCGCATTATTCACAACAATATCAAGTACTCCAAACGTATCAAGAATCGTTTGAAACATTTTCTGCACTTCTTCCTGCGAAGAAACATCTGCCTGAACCGCCATCGCTTCAGAACCATTCGCTTGAATTTGTGCAACAACCGCCTCTGCTTTTTCTTGACTACCGCAATAATTTACAATGACTTTCGCCCCAGCACGCCCAAATTCTAAGGCAACCGCGCGACCTATGCCACGTGATGCACCTGTCACCAAAACAATCTTATTTTGCAGTTGCATGATTTTCCCCCTTTTTCTCATTCCATTCTTTTACAAATTGCTGGAATTCTTGAACTGTATTTGTAGAATAAACCACAATATTTTTATCGATTTTCTTAACCAATCCAGACAGTACTTTTCCTGGTCCAACCTCTACAAAGGTTGTCGCACCATTTTCAATCATATTTTGAATCATTTCTGTAAATCGAACCGCACAAACCATCTGCTGAACAAGCAAAGATTTGACTGCGGTATCTGCTTCCCATTCATGTGGTCGTGCAGTTACATTACTATAAACTGAACAAAACGGCTGTGCCAAACGGAGAGGCTCAAGAATAGGCAAAAATTTCTTTGCCGCCTGTTTCATAAAAGAGCTATGAAATGGACCCGCTACACTTAAAGGCATAACACGTTTTGCACCTGCTTGTTTTAAAAGCAAAGTCGCCTTTTCAATCCCCTCTTTTAATCCTGAAAGAACAACCTGTCCTGGGCAATTGTCATTTGCAACTTCCACGTTTTCACGACAAAAAGCATCAGACTGCAGAACCGTTGAAATTCGATGTGCATCCAACCCAAGTACTGCTGCCATTGTTCCTGTTTGATTTGGATCGGCCTCTGCCATAAAACACCCACGTTGATAAACCAAACGAACACTTTGTTCATAAGAAAGTACACCAGCAAAAGCCAATGCAGAATATTCGCCAAGACTATGTCCTCCAACCATATCTGGCAAAATTCCATTTTCCTTTAAAAGATTTCCAATCGAAACAGAGGTTGATAAAATACAAGGCTGTGCATATTCTGTTTGGGTCAACTGTTTTGCATCTCCTTCAAAAATCATATGTTGCAAAGAAAATGGCAACACCTTTGAACCTTGATAAAATAATTCTTGAACAGAAGAAAATGAATCATAATAATCCTTTCCCATTCCGATTTTTTGTGATCCTTGTCCAGGAAATATAAATGCCAGCTTTGTCATAAAATCCCCTCCGCTTGTTGTTTGATTGTTTTCTATTTATTTTTTGTATAAGACTGACGAATCTGCTCAACCATTTCATTTTCCAACATAAATACACCTTGACGTATCGCATGAAAAAATGCATTTTTATCTGATGAGCCGTGTGCTTTGATCATTGGGGCATTCAATCCAAAAAGCGCCGCACCGCCATACTCTGTATAATCCATTTTATTTTTGATTGCCCGAAATTTTGACTTTAATAAAAGCGCACCCATTTTGGAAAATGTTGAAGACATTAGCTCTTCTTTTATCACCTGAAATAAAGCTAGCGCTGTTCCTTCAGTCGCTTTTAAAATCTGGTTTCCTGAAAATCCATCGGTTACACAAACATCTGCAACACCAAACAATAGCTCACGCGCTTCAATATTTCCCACAAAATTCAAATTCGATTCGCTCAGTTTTTGATAAGTTTCTTGATATAGTGATGTTCCTTTATGTGCTTCCGTTCCAATGTTTACAAGACCAATTCTCGGATTTTGAATGCCGCGAACTTTTTCACAATAAATCGCACCCATCTGAGCATACTGTACCAGGTGCTCAGTCTTTGCCTCGATATTGGCACCGACATCCAAAAGTAAAAAACCATTGCCGTCAATTGTTGGCAGCGTTGGTGCCAATGCAGGGCGCTCAATTCCTTGAATTCTTCCAACAATAAAAATTCCAGCTGCCATCAATGCGCCCGTATTTCCTGCTGAAATCCCAGCATGTGCTTTTCCTTCCTTCACATATTGTGCCATTTGCATCATAGAAGAATTTTTCTTTTTGCGAATCACCTTAGCGGGTTCATCTTCACCTGTAATGATTTCTTCGGTATGAATGAATTCAATGCGTGAATGCTGTAATAAGGAAACATCCACTTGATCTTGATGACCAAACAATACAAACGAAACATTCTCCATTTGTTGAACAGCTTTTAAAACACCCTCGATAACAACCGGTGCTCCACCGTCCCCACCCATCGCATCAATTGCGAGCCTAAACATAGTTTCTATTCTTCCTTTCCGTTCCAATATGCTTTACCATTTCAAATTCCCCTAAAAATACAATCTCACTCCCAACGGAACTTTTCACCTCAATAATTGAGTGGTCTTTTTCATGATCAAGCATCTTGACCTGTGCTTTTGCAATCACACGTTGTCCCAAAAAGACTGGTTGAACATATTGAACATTGGCTCTTTTTGTAACTACTATGGGGGCATCAATCACTGCTACACAAAGGGAGTTGGCCTGCGCAAATAAATGATGTCCTCTGGCAATTTGATTTCTAGAAAATACATGCTCATTTTCAATTTCAAGAAGGGATAGTCCTGTTTCATTCATTGAAATATCTAAAATTTCTCCAATAACTTCATCAATCTGTAAAGATTTAACAGATGCTGTCAAAGTTTGTGAAGCCACTTTTTTAATTCGCTCTCGCGCCTCCGGAATATTTTTCCCTAACCGATCCAAACGGATGGTCTGAATGCTCACCTGAAATAGCTTTGCCAGTTCCTCATCTGTGATAAAAGGATTTTCTTCAATAACTTGCAAAAGTTTATCCTGCCGATCTTTTTTTTTCAACTTCATAATAAATCTTCTCACCTTTTTGTGACCTGATACTAATATTAGTATATAATCTTTTTTTTGGATTTTCAATGCCTTTTTTTGATTTCGTACACAACTTTACCTCTATTCAATCAAACATTTGTGCATCAAAATATCCGTTTTGTTCCATAAAATAGAGCAACGCTGCATACTCAGGATTATTCCACAGTTCACCATCATCAATTAAATGAACCGCATCCTGTCGTGCAACCTCAAGCGCTCGATAATCATGTATAATATTTGCTATTTTAAAATCCGGAAGCCCACTTTGTTTATAACCAAAAAAATCACCTGGTCCACGCAGATTCAGATCATGCTCAGCCACTTGAAAACCGTCATGCGTTTCCTCCATAATTTTTAAACGCTCCTTACCCATTTCTGTTTTAGGATTTCCAATTAAAATACAAAAGGACTGTTTGGCACCACGACCGACTCGTCCACGTAACTGATGCAGCTGAGCTAAGCCAAAGCGCTCGGCATCATAAATAACCATTACAGAGGCATTGGGTACATTCACCCCAACTTCAATCACCGTTGTTGAAACAAGAATTTTTGTTTTTCCTTGCTTAAAACCGGTCATAATTTCTTCCTTTTTCTGCGGCTTCATTTTCCCATGCAACAATGCAATTTCAAAAACATTGTTAACATAGCTTTTAAGCTTTTCGTACAGTTCAAGCGCATTTTCCAAATCCACCTTTTCTGAATCTTCAATTAACGGACAGATGACATACGCTTGATGTCCTTTTTCCACTTCTTTACAAAGAAACGACCAAACCTGTGTCTCTGTTTCTTGTCGTACCCATCTTGTACGCACTGGCTTACGACCGCTTGGCATCTGATTAATGATGCTAACATCCATTTCCCCAAAAGCTGTAATCGCTAAAGTACGTGGGATAGGTGTTGCTGTCATATGTAAAATATTCGGCAACTGACCAGAGCTTTTTTCACGCAATATTTTCCTTTGCTCTACACCAAATCGATGCTGCTCATCCATTACAATCAAACCAAGCCGACAAAATTTCACACGCTCCTGCAAAAGTGCATGCGTACCAATAAGAATGGATAACTTCCCATTTTCTGTTTCTTCAAGAATAATCTGTCGATCTTTGGCTTTTGTAGAACCGGTCAGACAGGCCAATGAAATATCTTCACCAGCCAATAAATTTTGGAAACTTTCAAAATGCTGCTGTGCCAAAATCTCTGTTGGAACCATAATCGCCACTTGAAAATTCCCACGAACCGCTGCATAAGCGCAAAGAAGTGCAACAATGGTTTTTCCTGAACCAACATCCCCTTGCAGTAAACGGTACAGCAAATACGGTGAAGACATATCAGTTAAAATTTCGTCCAATACACTTTGCTGTGCCTGTGTTAAAGGAAATGGTACTTTTTGCTGAATAAAACGATTGATTTCTTCTTTGTCCACAGACACGCAAACTCCTTCACTGCTTTCACGAATTCTTTTACGCAACAATTGCATCTTAAGCTGAAATAACAATAGCTCCTCATAAATCATTCGTCTTCGCCCATGTTTTAATGCATGTGTTTGTTGAGGAAAATGCAAAATTTGATAGGTTTCTCGCTTAGATGGAAGTTTATACTGCGTGCGGACAGATTCTGGAAGCCAGTCCTCAATTTGATTCTTATACTGTTCTAGAGCATATTTCACCCATTTTCTCATTTGTTTTTGCGAAACAATGGTACGTAAGGAATAAATGGGTTGGAAAGAAGCTTTCCCTTCTTTTATATCCTTACCAAGAAATTTTCCTGTAATCGCAAGTTTACGACTGTCCCATTTTCCATATATACATACTTGATCTCCCAATTGAATGGTGTTCTTCACGTAATTTTGATTAAATAAGACCACTTTAATCACATACAAATCTGCTTTGATTTGAAAAGTACACCGGCTTTTTTTACGTCCGTAAAATGAAATAATAGGTAAAGAAACAACCTCACCGGCAATTGTCACTGTTTCTTGATCACAAATTTCATCAAATGAACGAATCGTCTGATCTTCATATCTAGATGGAAAAAATTCCAGCAAATCAAACACAGTAAAAATACCAAGCTCTGCCAAAGACGCAATTGAATGCTGTCCAATTCCCTTCACAAAAGAAACAGAAATTTGTTGAAGTCCGGTATTTCGTTTCATAATATCCCCTCCTTAATATAATACATGTAGATCAATAAAGGGAACCTACAACCTCTTGCTAGTGATAAGTGATACTAACAATCCCTGTATCATCTCTGCATGAGATAGGATGACATTGTCTTCTTTTGAAGTATTTTCATAATCTTATGATTGAAAGATCAATGCCTCTATCTGATAACCCATCTACAAATCAGTTGGATTTTGCTTGCTTAAAAATATTTCATATATTAAATTAACAAATAAATATTTATTTATTAAGATAAAAAATGATTTAAAATATTTTTCTAATGATTTACTATATTTTGTTTCAATACGGATATTTAGATAAAATGCTCACCCTGTTTGAAAAAACAATACACTTTGCAAAATCAAACAATCATCTTATACTGTCACATTTTTTGATCTATGAAAAGCAAGTCTTTTTTGTTATATATCCATTTGCATACTATATTCAAAAACTGTTTTTCATTTCCTTATTCCCTTTTGATAGCTGATCGTTCTTAAAAAATTACTTGTATCATTTGAAAATATAAAATAACGCAAAATAACGATTGATGAAAAATCAAACAGAAGAAAAAACAGCCCGTAAACAACCTTTGAACTACTCCCAAATTTTGTACCAAATATCTTATAAAATATTACAAGGCTCCTTATCCAACCATATACAAAGTCTATATTCCTGTGCTGATAAAAAAATAGATATCATATAATCAGCCATTTCAAATAAAATAGCCAATTTTTTAAAAAAAGCGCTAAAAGATGCCTGATACTTTACGGAATTTCTCGCAGTTTTCATATATCATCGCAAATTTTCCGTCAATCGTACCCCAATTTCTCTTAGCGCTTCAAATATTCAACTTAAAATCTTTTTAACATAAAAATCCATTATTCTAGTGAGAAAATAAAAGCATACAACGGCTGATTTCCTTTATGAACTTCCACTTCCACTTCCTCATACTTTTCAGATAAAAATGCACATAAGGCATCTACTTCTTCGTCTGTAGCATCTGCACCAGATAAAACTGTTAAAAGTTCATAATCTGGTGTAATCATTTGATCTAATAGCTTCTTTGCAGCTTCCAATTTATTTGGATGTGTGACAACAATTTTACTTTCTAAAATTCCCATAAAATCATTCATCCGAATATCAATTCCATCAATTTGCGTATCACGAACCGCAAATGTAATCTGCCCACTTAAAATATTTTTGCGTGCAGTTTCCATTGCCTTTATATTTTCCTCAACAGTTGCTTTCGGCTGGAATGCAAAAACTGCAGCCAAACCTTGTGGAATGGAATTGGTTTCAATCACATGAATTTGAGCCGTTTCACAAATTTCTTTGGCCTGTTTTGCTGCCAAAATAATATTTTTATTATTTGGTAACACATACACATGCTCGGCATTTGTTGCCTCAACAGCATGAACAATATCCTCAGTACTTGGGTTCATCGTTTGACCGCCTTCAATCATCTCGGTTACACCCATGTTTTTAAATAACTCGACAATACCACTACCGACCGCAACACTTACAAGTGCATAGGGTACACGCTGTGATGCATTTTTTTCTTCCTGACGATCAATTTCACCGTTATGAAGCAATGCTGTATGCTGCTCACGCATATTTTCAATCTTCATATTGATTAAGGAGCCATATTTTTGTGCATGTGTTAAAACATTTCCTGGATACTCCGCATGGATATGCACCTTTACAATGCTTTCATCAGAAACAACCAATAAAGAATCTCCCATATGGCTTAAAGCTTGACGAAAAACTGCTTCGTCAAACGGATTGGCTTTTAACTTCTCTGAATCCAACTTAATCATAAATTCTGTACAATAACCATATACAATATCTTCAGTGTTTAGGTGACTTTGAGCATTGGCAGGTTCTTTTACCATTTTAGGTGGCTCTTCAAATGAAATAGTTGTCGTTTCTTGACCTTTAAGTTGTTGTAAAAAACCTTCGTAGATCAATACCAATCCTTGACCTCCACTATCCACGACACCCACCTCTTTTAAAACAGGCAATAAATCTGGCGTTTTTTGCAGAGATGCTTGCGCTTCTTGAACAATTGCTGCCAAAAATGGTTCAAATTCCTCGATTGTAGAAGAAATCTCAAGTGCTTTTTTCGCCATATCCTTTGCTACGGTCAAAATGGTTCCTTCAACTGGCTTTAAGACGGCTTTATAAGCTGTTTGCACCCCTTGATCCAAACCTACCGCAAAATCTTTTGTTGTAATCATCTCTTTTCCTTCTACACCTTTGGCAAAGCCACGAAACAATTGTGATAATATGACACCTGAGTTTCCACGTGCACCCATCAATAAACCGCGCGATAAAAAAGCTGCGACTTTCGCCACATGATCCACTTTATTTTGTGACACTTCCTTTGCACCAGATGTCATAGACAAATTCATATTGGTGCCTGTATCCCCATCTGGCACGGGGAAAACATTTAAAGAATCTACATAATCTGCATTCTGACTTAAATTACTCGCGCCCTGAATCACCATATCTGCAAAGCGCAAACCACTCATTCTATTCATAAAAAAACTGGTTTCTCCTTTCAATTTAGATGCCCATTACACGAACACCATGAACAAAAATATTTATTGAATCGACCTGAATACCAGCTGTTTGCTGTAATGTATATCGGACACGTTGCTGCACATTATGTGCTACTTCGGAAATTTTTGTACCATAACTTACAATCACATACATATCAATATGAATCCCCTCTTCATCCTGACGAACGACTACACCTTTTGAAAAATTTTCTTTACGTAAAATTTCTGTAATTCCATCCTTTAATTGATTTTTGGATGCCATCCCTACAATACCATAGCATTCCGCTGCAGCACCACCGGAAATGGAAGAAATAACCTCTGTTGCAATATCAATTTGCCCAAACTGATTGTTCATTTCAAGAGACATAAAAACAGCTCCCTTCTACTTATGTTTGCTTTTCATAAAAATATCGAATCCATACTACAATCTTAGTTTATCATAAATGTATATGAATTGCATATTCATTCGGAAATTCTCCACCTATTCATTATGAATATATTTCATCTCTTTATCGTTTCGAGCATGTACGAAAATATACATATTGTCAAGTAAATTCCCTTGTAGGATAGATAAAAATCTATTGCAAAGCCCATTTAATTATGATAAATTAGAGAAGTATTTGTTCAAATCAAATGAATAGCAATGTATTGCCTTTATTTTTATTAAAGGAGGTTAGAATCTATGGCTCGTGTTTGTGCAATTACAGGCAGAAAAGCCCGTTCAGGAAACGCACGTTCTCACGCAATGAATGCAACAAAGCGTAAGTGGGGTGCAAACCTACAAAAAGTTCGTATTTTGGTTAATGGAAAACCAAAACGTGTTTATGTTTCTGCTCGTGCATTAAAATCTGGTAAAGTCGAACGTGTTTAATTATCGACTATTTTTAATGGATAATCAAATGCATATTAAACAAAAAGACTGAAACAAGATAAGGAGCAAATCATTAAAAAAGTGGAATGGAACCAATCCAATTTCACTTTTTGATGTATTTGCACTATGTATACATATAATCATTAATATTCGGAATTTAACAGCTATAAGTACCCCATTCCATTTCCAATATTTGCTTTTCTTCGAACAAACAATCCATGAAAATACAAATTCCTTCAAACATTCAAAACCCATCATTTTTTCCTTCCTAGATAGATGAAATTTGTTTTTTCTCTAAAAGCCTTACACATGTATATTCTTGAGTGTACATACTTCTCATTTCCCATTCATTTTTGCTAGACAAAACATGAACAACTTAAGTCTTTTTCTTTTGGATGGACAAAAATGGTTCCTAATGTACTTGATTCATAATCTAGAACCAACCATACTTATACAAACACTCTCTTTTAAAAACTCTTTCATTTTACGCCTAAAAAAGACAGACTGAGATAAGCTATACGAGAGAATTTTTAACATCATACATAGATGAAGGAAAACCGCCTGTAATTTCAAAAAAATGGTTCCATCCCCCCTTGCAGAATGCCTTCAACCAGATAATGAAAGGAAAAGATGGGATCATGATTTTGTAATTTCCTTTCTAAGATGTAAAAACAAGAGCAATGGGATTCAATATGATATGATTTTCAAACATCCAGACACTTCTTTTGATATAGATTTTATCGATAACTGAATTTGAACAGATGACATCCTTTTTATCAAAAAATCAAGACCACGGAATTTTTCTTATATTGTAAAATTCCCGTGGTCTTTTCATATCAAAAACAGGTTTTATCCTTATATCTCTTTTCGCAACGATTTTTTCACTTTAAAACGTTTGACCTCATTTTCTAACTGATGGGCACGTTCTTCAAATTTCATAGCACGATCATTCAGATCCATCGCTTGTTCTAAAATATTTGTACTTCTTTCTGCAATATCGGTAGTACCTACTGCCCCTTCACCAGCTGCAATGGATACTTCCTGAATGGTCTGAATAATACTTTGAATGGATGCAGACAAATTTTCAACATTCTCTTTAAATCCATTGACTAAGTTGTCTACTTGCATTGCATCATCATTATAATGATTTCCTACATCCATAAACGCATCATAATCTTTTGTCACATCAACAGAAACAAAATTGTACAATCCTTCCGCACTCTTTGATAAATTATCAACCGCTTCAACGACCTGATGGGTAACCTCTTGAATTTCTAAAACTGTATTTTTAGATTGTTCTGCCAAATTTCTAATTTCCATTGCAACAACAGAGAATCCCTTTCCAGCTTCTCCTGCACGTGCTGCCTCAATTGCTGCGTTTAATGCAAGTAAATTCGTCTGTCCGGAAATGTTCATAATTGACTCAGACAAGATCCCAATTTGCTCAACAACCTTCGCTTTTTCTAAAGCCTCACGGAGAGTACTGGCAATTTCATCACGAATATCAAGCGCACGTCTGCGTGATTCTTGAACTTGTTCTTTTGTATTTTGCGCACCCTCGCTGATACGATCTACAATACTTGCCCCCTCTCGAGACTGATCCGCCATATCCTTTGTAGCAATTTCAATTCGTTTTGAATTTGATGAAACCTCCTGTGCGGCTGCGGCTGTTTCTTCAATACTTGCCGATAATTGCTCTGTTGTTGCTGAAACCGCTTCAATTTCACCAGATAAAGCTGTCATGCTCTTATTCATGCTTTGGATATCCGTTACAATATTATTTGCTTCTTCTCCCACTTTTGAAACCAAGCCACCGACAGAATCCTGCATATGCTGAATAGAGCGTGCCAAATTACCAAAATCTGCCTTATCTTGTAAAAATTTCTCTTCAACTGGCTGTGAAAAATCACCTGTTGCCATAATATTTGTTTGCTTCATAACCATATTTAAGCCGCTTGTAATTTGCCGAATAATCACAAAAGAAACAACCGCAACTATAATAATCACGATGATAAATATAATGATACTTTCCTTAATTGATTTGGTCTGATATGTGTTCAACATCTGCTCTGTTTTATTGACTTTATCCATAATTGTCGTTGTATATTCACCAGTTACAATTACCCAATTGTATGGCTCATATAACTGAGCGAATGAGGTTTTACTTTCTTCTTTCCCTGTAGCCGGATTTACATTCTGATATGAAACATAACCACCCTCTGTATTATTTCGTGCTATGTTAATTAATTCCTGTACATATTTCTGTCCGTTTACATCGGTTTCATTCAACCGGTTTTGTCCCTCTAATTCCTCCATCCCCGGCCGGACAATGGAGATTCCTGTTGTGTCCACAATGGAAAAATAACCATCCTTATGATAATGTAAAGCCCGCACAATGTTCGCTGAGCGTTCTTTGGCTTCCTCCAAAGTATAAAGACCTGTCTCATACTCTTGATAGATTGTATCCAGCATCGAAAATACAGTCTCTACTTGCCATGAAGTTCCATCATTAAAAACTCCTTTTAAAGATTCAGTAAATTCGATAACTGCCTGTTCCTTTTGAGCATTTTGCTGAAATAGATCATTTATCGTTAGAAAAACCATCCCCAATATGCCCACTAAGCCTACTAACAAAATCTTTGTTTTAACTTTCATAAATTCTCTCCTTCTCACCTATAAAGTATCCATTCTAATTTTATAATTAAACATTATAATTTACAATATATTAAATAAGAAACATACTAAAATCCGTGTATAAAATATAGACAGCTTATTGGAAAAATATCTCTTACACAAAAAGTTTAAAATGATGGCTTCTTCTATGATCTTCATGTCATATGTCAATTGATTTCTTCTTGATTTTACATTACCAAAGTAGGTTGTTGTAGGCTACCGGAATATGGAAGTGAACAAAATTATAACGATATTCTACCTAAGCAAAAGCAGGAAAACTTCCATCATTTATGGAACCAATTTTTTGATTCTTAAAAACACTCGGATGTACCATCTGACAAGATAAAAAGCAAAGATTGAAAATAAAATAGAAATGATATTCATAGCCATGAATTTCCAGACATTCAAAGCAAACTGTACAAACAAATTCTAAGATAAAATGATTTCATCCATATAAAAAATCCGAACTGAGATGAATTCCCAAAGGTGAGTCCACATCAAATTCGGAGTTTTAACTTTATAGATTTCTGAACTTTAAAATACTTTTATCTATCCGAGATATTTTCGTTTTGTCTTAGTCTCTTTTTATAATTTGAAACTGGATTTATCCAAAGCTTTTTATTCATTGACAAAATAAATAATATCTAAAAATTTAATATAAAGAAACTTTACTTCAAAACAATTGTTCTCTAAAACCATACAGAAAAAAGCATCGAAAACTCAATTTGAAAATAATGTACCAAACTTTTATATCACTTCCATTTCAAATCATTGTCAAGAGGATCGAACCATTTTTATATTCCTAAATGTGAAGAAACAATTCATTCTTCATTTGCTGGAACTATAAAATAACATTTTGATATGTGCTGGAACAAAAGTGGAAAAAATAAAAAAATAGAAAATAGCACTTTTAAAACATCTATGCTTTAAACAAATTGCTGTGCTTGTTTGTTCTCTAAAAAGTAAATTTTCGCACTTCAACACCAACATTTAAATCTAGACAAAACACATCTACATATTAAAATGTATAAATACCTAATAAAAAATACAGAAATCATCTCGATAAAGAAAATAAAAACTGTAGATCTAACCAAAGAAATCACATAGATCACTCATACCCTCTTTCATAAAATAGGGTTTATTCCATTATCAAAAATCAATAATTTCCAAAATTATTTTATAAATATTTTATTGCCGTTTCCTAATAAAATGTTTTTCTACTTTTTGACTCACTATTTTTTAAATGTGCTAAGCAATGCCTTTACGATACCTCCAAGGAACTTAGGTAACTTAATCGTATAAAAACGCATAAGGACGCCTCCCTTTTCGAATTCACAAAAATTTTCCTATTGTCTAAAGCAATACATCAAGCTTTGAATCAGTACTCTTTATTACTAAAAGTATGCCTTTTTGAAACGAAATAGTACCTACATTTTTGCAAAATTCATTGCTTACAGTTAAGCTGCGCCCTTTTTTGATGTGGCGTTGTTGCAAAGGATATTGAAAACCTTCCAATGTCAATGCCTCAACCATTTCTGAATAGGGTAAAAAAGAAATATAACGAAATCTTTCATCACGTGCCAATTTATGACATCCTGCCAGTAAAAAAAACATTTCATTTTGCTCATCTTTGATAAAAATTTGAGTTGTATGCATCACCAAATCATATAACAAATCTAAAGTTGCAAGCTCATGATCCAACCGATGCCCGGTGGCACCATAAATGTGAATTTCTTTTGGATCTTGTCTAATCGCCCAATCCAATGCCAACTCCAAATCAGTTTCATCCTTTTGTGTTGCATATACTTCTTTTTGCTGGACAGACTGAACAAATGTATGATGTTTTGCATCTATACTATCAAAATCACCAAAAATTCGCTGTGGAGCAATTCCTCGATCCAATAAATAGCCCACACCTCGGTCAACACCAATCCAATAATCATTTACTGTATTTTCCAACTTTGCCTCTGGATTTCTACCACCAGCCATAATTTTTATTTTCAAATCACTCACCACCTGATTAGATTTTCCCTGATGACAGCTTACCATAGAAAAAAAGCAAAAACCGACAAAAAACTGTCGGTTTTTCATAAAAATAACGCTGTAAAATGTACCTTTTCTTCAGTACATAATATTTTTATTCATTGTCTTTTATGCTGCTACTTTTTATCATATCACTATGGTTTTTTCATTTCTAAAAAAATCACATATTTTTTTAAGAATTCGGGATACTTGTATTCTGTAAACCCACTTGCTTCTCCTTCATTGAAAGACATAAGAAATACGCTACCTTTACAGATGAAAACTGCCACACAACTTGGCGCAAAAGAAAATTTTGTTTTGCGCTCTACAATCTATGCTTCACGAATTTCACGAATTGCCTTTGCACGATCTGTTGCACAATAAATCGCATTTCCTGCAACCAAAACCTGTGCGCCTGCATCTTTACACAACTTAGCTGTCTCTCGATTTATTCCACCGTCCACTTCAATTAAAACATTTAAATGATTGGAATGAATTAATCGAGAAGCTTCCTCGATTTTTGGCAGCACATTCGAAATAAATTTTTGTCCACCAAAACCAGGATTTACTGTCATAAATAAAACCAAATCAATATCTTGGATTACATGTTGAATACTTGAAACTGGGGTTGCCGGGTTTAAAGAAACACCTGCCTTTACACCAAATGATTTAATAATTTGAACGGTACGATGTAAATGCTTGCTTGCTTCTGTATGAACAGTTATATAATCTGCACCTGCTTCAGCAAATACTGCAATATACTGATCTGGATTTTCAATCATTAAATGGACATCAAATGGCAATTTTGTATATGGACGAATCGCCGAAACAATTGCCGGTCCCAATGTAATATTCGGTACAAAATGCCCATCCATAACATCAATATGAATCCAATCCGCTCCGTTTCTTTCTACGTCTTGAATTTCTTCCTTTAATTTTGCAAAGTCTGCTGACAATATTGACGGTGCCACCCATGTCATTTTTAATACCTCCGTTTTCTATCCTGAATTTCCTGTACAAATGTGACATAATCTCTATATCTTGATGCCAAAATCTCTTGTTCTTCAACAGCCTCTTTTATTTTGCAATGCGGCTCATTCAAATGCAAACATCCTCTGAATTTACATAAATCCTGCCGATCCACAAATTCTGGAAAACATTCACGCAAATCCTCCAATGTAAGCTCATCTAGCTCTAATGAGCTAAATCCAGGAGTATCCGCAATCCAACCGCCATATAAAGGAATCAACTCAACATGACGCGTTGTGTGCTTTCCTCGACCCAATGATTTTGAAATATTTCCAGTTTTTAAATCCAAATCAGGCGCCAAAATATTGAGCAGCGAAGATTTCCCAACACCAGTTTGCCCTGCGACAGTCGTAATCTTTCCAGGAATTCGTTCCTTTAATTGCTGATCTACAAATTGATGTGAGCTGTAAAAAATGGTATACCCTATTTTTTCATATGGTTTTAGTTCCTGCTTTAATTTAGACAATTCGTTTTCTGTCAATAAATCCGTTTTCGTTATAATAATAATCGGTTCAATTCGATGATGCTCAACCAATACAAGAAAACGATTGAGCAAATAAAGTCGAAAATTCGGTTCTCTTGCTGAAAAAACCAAAAAGGCCTGGTCAATATTCACAATCGGCGGACGAATCAATTGATTTTTCCGTTCATGAATTTCTAAAACATAACCTTCTTCTGGAGATTCAGCTTTGTAAGTAACCCAATCGCCAACAAAAGGTGTTGTTTTATCTTTTCGAAATCTTCCGCGCCCTCGACAGGTGATAACCTGTTTTCCATTCTGTACATAATAAAATCCAGCTAAAGCTTTAATAATTTGACCTTCAGGCATACTTTCACTCCCACTGTACATTCGATTATGAATTTGGATAATTTATGACTTTTTGCTGAATGACCGCACCTTCACGAACAATTCGATATTCCCCTGTTTCTCCATATGGAATCGTCATCTCAAATGATTCCTCTGTATCCTCTGTAATATCAAAATGCAATGCAGGTTGGTTAATGGAACGATTTAAATCCTTAATATAAATGACAACCTCTTGTACTTCCTTGTTAATATCATAATCAAACGGTAAGCTAACTTGAACATAAACAACCTTTGGCGGTTTTTCTTCTTCTCCTTTGGATACAACAACTGTAATGGTTCCATTCTCCTGAATTGTATTGCCCGCACCTGGTGTATGTGAAATAATTTTTCCTTTTTCAACGGAATCATGATACTGTTCTTGTATCTGAACCTTTAAATGATTTGCGTTGGCAAATGACTCGAGCTCACTTAACACTTTTCCTTCAAAGTTTTCTAATACAATTCCCTTTGGCTTTGGCTCTTCCTTTGCAATCACCAAATTCAAAACCGTATCAGCTAAAACAACCTCTTCTCCATGGCGAGGAGTTTGTTGTAAAATCATTCCTGGCGTTTGATCGGAAATTTCCTCTATCACCTGAACCTCTTTAAAAATCCCTTCCAACTGCTCTTTTAAATTGGGATATAAAAGTCCCTCATAATTGGAAACTGCTGCTTTTTCCATACCAAGAGAAACAAAGACGGTAATCGGAAAATTTTCTTTTACAAGTGCTCCGATTGAAGGATTTGTTTTGATCACCTTTCCTTCCTCAATTTCTTCACTGTTTTGTTCAATCACTTTATCCACTATTAAGTTATATTTCTCCAACTCCTGCTCTGCCTCTTCCAAAGTCATGTCTATAATATCTGGAATCTCTACTTCTTTTACTTCTTCCTTTCCAAACCAGTGAAAAGACAAAAATATTCCAAGTACAATGATAACAAAAACGAAAAACACAAGCAGAATTTGATTTTTCTGAACTTGATACCAAGGCTTTGGTACACTGGAAACAGAAGGATTGGTGTTTAGATTGGAAGCATGTTCATCTTCTCGAACCGAACTTGAAATATTTGTATGAAAAGAAACAGGCTCGATTTCTTGTATAAATGAATCATCAAATACAGAGGAAGCTGGTTTCGTTTTCTCCAAATCCTCTGCTTCTGGACGATAAGGCAAAACATTTAATCGATCTGGCTGCAAGCATTCATTGATATCTCTAACCATTTCCTGAACTGTATGGTAACGATGTTTTAAATCCTTTGCAGCTGCTTTTAAAATAATATTTTCAACACTTTGCGGTATCTCTGGACGTAAAATTCGAATGGAAGGAACTGGTGTTTGAATATGATGCAATGCGACTGCAACAGCAGATTCTCCTTGAAAAGGGGGGGCTCCTGCAAACAGTTCATAAAATAAAATCCCCATAGAATAAATATCCGTTTGATATGTGATCACACTGCCATTTGCTTGCTCGGGCGACAAATAATGCACACTTCCGATGGTTGTATTGGTTTGTGTCATCGTTGCCGATTGTAAAAGCATAGCTATACCGAAATCTGTAATTTTAATATTTCCATTTGTGTCAATTAAAATATTTTGTGGTTTAATGTCACGATGAATAATCTGGTACTCATGCGCATGAGAAATAGCTGAGGCAATTTGTTCCATGATTAACAAAGCCTCTTCCAATGGAATGGGATGATTGTTTTGAATATAGTCTTTCAAAGTCAACCCCTTCACATATTCCATCACAATATAATAAGTTCCTTCACCCTCCCCAATATCATAAATCGAAACAATATTCGGATGTGATAGCGTGAGCGCAGACTGTGCTTCTCGACGAAACCGTTTTACAGCGCGCTCATCCAAGGCTAAATCTTGACGCAAAATTTTCACAGCAACTTCGCGTTCCAAAATGTTATCAAACGCACGGTAAACGGTTGCCATTCCGCCTCCACCGATCATTTCTAAAATTTTATATCTATCTCCTAAACAAGAACCAATGATCATATTATTGTTCTCCTTCTGCTTGTAAATTTGTTAAATCCACAAGAATGACAGAAATATTGTCTTCCCCACCCGCTTCATTGGCACACTCAATTAAAAGTTTTGATTTTTCCTCCAAACTTAAGGGTTTATGTAAAATATCCTCCATCTCATTTATGGATATTTTCCCAGACAATCCATCTGTACAAATCAATAGACAGCTTTTCTCATCAATACTGATGGTTTGAACATCTACTTGAATGGTTTTTTCTGTTCCCAAAGCACGCATCAAAATATTCCTTTTTGGATGAGTCTGTGCATCCTCCAAAGATAAAGCACCGCGCTTCACCAATTCATTCACGTAAGAATGATCCTCTGTTACTTGAATCAAGCCATCTTTTCCAAGTAAATATGCACGGCTGTCTCCGACATGTGCAACAGTCAAACTTTGATCTTGACATAAAGATACAGCAACAACAGTAGTCCCCATGCCTAAACAATCCTGATTTTGCATACTATATGTATAAATTTTTTCATTCAATTCCTCAATGGCAGATACCAACCATGCTTCCGCCTCTTTAGCTGAAAACCTCCCTTTTGTTTGTGAAAATTTCTCTTGAAAAAAATTCACTGTCATAGACGAAGCAACATCTCCGGCTTGATGTCCACCCATACCATCGGCTAAAACAAATAGCGGAATTTCATCTTGATTATAAACAATCATAACCGCATCTTCATTATGTTGTCTGACACGTCCTAAATCTGTTTTAATTACTGTATTCATTTGCTCACCCCATTATTTCAAATGGCCACTTTTTTTTGCACGCAATTGCCCACAGGCTGCATCGATATCATGTCCCTGCTCTCTTCTTATCGTAACATTTATCCCTTGTTTTTTTAAGATATTAGCAAATTTTTGAATTTGTGACTGGGTTGTTCTTTGATAGAATCGTTCCTGTACATGATTAATTGGGATTAAATTCACATGACATTTTAAACCACGAATCAAGTTTGCCAACTCAAGCGCATGTGCTTCAGAATCATTCACATGTGTAAGTCCATATTCAAAAGTTACACGGCGATTGGTTGTTTGAATATAATCTGCCACTGCTGTCATTAATTCCTTCAGGGGATAGGCACGATTAATCGGCATCATTTGTGTACGCAACACATCATTTGGCGCATGCAAAGAGATCGCAAAATTTACCTGCATGCCTTCTTTAGCAAATGTATAAATTTTTGGTACAATTCCACTTGTTGAAACTGTAATATGGCGTGCACCAATATGAAGCCCTTTTTTGTCGTTGACAATACGCAAAAATTTTATCAATGCATCATAGTTATCAAATGGCTCGCCAATTCCCATAACAACAATTTGACTGACTCGCTCATTTGTTCGATCCAACTCCTGCTGTACAGCCAGAACTTGCGCAACAATTTCTCCGGATTCAAGATTTCGCTGTAACCCACCTAAAGTTGAAGCACAAAACGTGCAGCCGATTCGGCATCCAACCTGTGTCGTTACACAAACTGAATTGCCATAATCATGCTTCATCAAAACCGTTTCAATGGCATTTCCATCTTGCAGCTCAAATAAAAATTTTTGTGTACCATCTTGTGAAATTTGATGTACCAACGGTTTTAATGTCGTAAAACGAAATTGCTCCGCAAGTTTTGCACGTAAATCTTTTGAGAGATTGGTCATTTCTTCAATCGTTGTCACACGTTTTTTATATAACCAGTCAAAAATTTGTCCAGAACGAAATTTGGGCTGCCCATTTTTCTCTAACCAATCCTGCCAATCTTCCAATGAATAAGTATAAATAGATGGCAGCAAACGATGAACTTCTTTTTTCATTATTTTATCCTTTCTTTTACCAGTGCACAAATATAAAATCCATCACTATTGAAATCATGTGGAAGAATAAGCAACTCTCCTTCCTCTTGCACCCGCTTATTTAAAATTCCTGTCGGAATTCGGGCATGTAAAGACGAATCGCGGGTAAAATTTGGATTTTGTAAAAGAAAATGCTGAATAACATTTTGATTTTCAATTGCTCCGATTGTACAAGTAGAATAGATCAGTCGTCCACCATCTTTTACCAGTTTTGCAGCAGACTGTAAAATCTGTTGTTGAATTTCCTGTAATCGAAACAAATCTTCCATAGTTTTCTCGTCCTTAATTTCCGGTTTTCGACGAATCACACCTAGTCCGCTGCAAGGTGCATCCACCAAAACAATATCGAAACTTTTTAACGGATGCTGCTCTGTCAAACATTTTGCATCCCCAAGTTGCGCAACAATATTTTTAAGCCCCAATCGTTTGGCGTTTTTTTGGATCAACCTTACTTTATGAGGATGAATATCTTGAGAAACAACCATTCCAGTTCCGTTCATACGCTCTGCCAAATGAGCCGTTTTTCCACCAGGCGCACCACAACAATCCAACACTTTCATCCCTTCTTTTGGATCTGACGCATAAGCGACAAGCATTGAACTTCCATCCTGAATTGAAAATAATCCCGTTTCAAAAGCTTGAGACAGAGCCAAATTGCCCTGTTTATTGATAAAACATTCCTTTAAAAAATCAGAAGGTGTAATGGTAAATCCTTCTTCTTTCATTTTTCGTATTAGATTTTCCCTTGTTGTTCGTAGTGGGTTCAATCGAATCGTTTGCTTTGGTGGAATCAAATTGGCCTCACAAATTTTTTGGGCTTCTTCCTCACCAAAATTATCTTTAAAATATGAAATCATCCAAAATGGATGTGCTGTCTGAAAGGAAAGCTGTTTGGCAAAACTGCCCGATACAAGTAAAATTTTTTCTTTATTTCTAATGATATTGCGCAGCACACCGTTTACAAAGGAACCAAGTCTTCCCTTACTACGCTGCTTGGCAATCTCCACAGCTTCATGTACAACGGCATGCTCTGGAACTCGATCTAAAAATAAAACCTGATATAAAGATAAGCGTAAAAGCATTAAAAGCCATAAGGCTGTTTTGTTCATTTGAATATATTCAGATAAAATTTCATCCAAAGTTGATTTACGCTGCAAAGTGCCATATACGAGCTCTGTAAACAAGCCTTTATCAGTCAATGGGAGCTTGGCTGTTTTCAAAACTTGATTGACCAATAAGTTGGAATATGCACCTTCTTTTTCAATTTTTAACAATGTATTTAACGCCAAATTTCGTACATTTTCTTGCTCTCGTTGTTTTTTCATCCTATACACCCAATGTCTTCCCAATCAAAGTTTGTTGATCAATGCCAAGTATATAATCCTTAACCAACATTCGTTTTTTTCCTGACACTTGTACATCGGTTAATTCAATCCATGTCTCATTGCCAGTTGAAACAACAATACTTGTTTTTGTCATTTCTTGAATTTGACCAGCTGGCTTTACAGATTGATTCGGACGCTTAATCCCCCACCAAACCTTTAACGTAGCACCATCAAGCAATGTATAAGCAACCGGCCATGGGTGCAAACCCCGAATCTGATTATAAATTTCTTCACCACTTTTGGACCAATCAATCCTTTCCTGTTCCCGTGAAATATTGCGAGCAAATGTTACTCGCTTGGTATCTTGAGGAACCGCTTGTATTTCACTGCGTAACAATTTTGGCAATGTCTCTGACAACAATTGCGCCCCCAGATGACTAAGCTTTTCAAATAAAATTCCAGTATGATCGGTTTCTGCAATTGGAATCTCCGCTTGGGCAATCATATCTCCTGCATCCAATGCCTCTACCATATACATAATGGTCACTCCAGATTTCTGTTTTCCAGTCAAAATAGCATGATGAATCGGCGCACCGCCGCGAAATTCCGGAAGTAACGAGGCATGCACATTGATACATCCATATCGTGGTGTTGCCAAAATTGCTTGTGGCAAAATTTGTCCAAATGCCGCAGTTACAATTAAATCTGGATTTAATGCCAAAATCGGCTCGTACGCTTCCTTTTCTTTTATTTTTTCTGGCTGAAATACAGGTAGATGGTATGCCTGTGCGCAAAGTTTAACTGGCGGTGGCGTCATAATTTTCTTTCTTCCTTTCGGGCGATCTGGCTGTGTCACAACGCCTATCACTTCATAATGATCCGCAATCAGCTTTTCTAATATTGCAACAGCAAAATCTGGTGTGCCCATAAATAAAATTTTTGTCATTTTTTTCACCTCCAGAACCGTCAATGTTTTCCATCCTTCAATTCTTCTGGTTGATAATATTTCACAACCTTTGATGTAAATAATATCCCATGCAAATGATCAATTTCATGCAGACATACTCTTGCTAACAATCCACGTGCTTCCAAAATAAACGGCTTGCCCAAACGATTTTGTGCTTGAATTTTTACATATGTGGCGCGTCTAACATCTCCGTATAAATTTGGAAAGCTTAAGCAGCCCTCTATATCAATTTGTGATCCAGATTGTGCTATAATTTTTGGATTGATAAATTCAATTGTTCCATGCTGATCATCAATATCTACAATCGCAATTTGTGCATCCAATCCAATTTGTGGTGCTGCCAATCCGATACCGTCATATGCTACCATTGTATCATACATATCCTCCAGTATTTGTTTCAGCTTACTGTCAAACTGCTCAACGATTCGCATTTCTTTTTCCAAAATCGGATTGGGGTACTTGATAATTTCTCGAATAGCCAAATGTTTTCCTCCTATTCAAAAATATGGTTGGCTATAATCTCTGTTTCACTTTCTGATATCTGTGGTTGTTTTTCTTATAAAAACGTTGTTGCCTGCAAATCAATGATCATTTGTAAATCACCTTTTGCTAGTTTGGCCTTGTATTTTTCCTGCAAAGTTTTTAAACAGATTTTTAAATGTTGCTTCTCCTTATACTTCATCACAGTCATAAAACGAAAACGATCGGAAACCTTTGCAATATTCGTTGCAACTGGACCTAAAATCATCACTTGTTTTCCTTTCACAACTTGTCGAAGCTCATGGGTCGTTTGGTGTGCCAACTGATAGACTTTTTGTAAATCCTTACTGGAAAATAAAATATTCCCAATAAAATAATAGGGCGGTGCTTGCATAGATTTACGCAAATGCATTTCCTGATGAAAAAAAGAGAGATAGTCATGTTGACTTGCATGGACAATACTGTAATGATCTTTTGAATACGTTTGAATGTATACTTCACCAGATAATTCATGTCTGCCTGCACGTCCGCTAACCTGTGTGATCAGTTGAAAAGTTCGTTCGGAAGCACGGATATCTGGTACATATAGCATCGCATCTGCTGAAAGCATACCGACAAGTGTAATGCGTGGAAAATCCAATCCTTTAGCAATCATCTGTGTACCAAGTAAAATATCTGCCTCACCGCGTTCAAATTGCGTTAAAAGCTTTTCATGTGCCCCTTTTTTTCTGGTTGTATCCACATCCATTCGAATAATTCGCGCTTCAGGAAGTAACTGCTGTAATTCTTCCTCAATCTTTTGTGTTCCTGAGCCAAAAAAACGAATATGCTTACTTTGGCATGACGGACAAACAATTGGACGATTTTCCTCATACCCACAATAATGACAACGAATCTTTTCTTGCACCTTATGGTAAGTCATGGAAACATCACAATGCGGACACTGGCAAACATAACCACATTCTCGACAAAGAATAAAAGTTGCATAACCTCTACGATTGAGCAAAAGCACCACCTGTTCTTTTTTTTGTAACCGAAGTCGAATTTGTTTAAGCAATTCCCTAGAAAAAGATGAGCGATTCCCCAAACGCAATTCCTGACTCATATCCACAATATGAACCTTTGGTAACGGTTCTTGGTTAACACGCTCCAACAATTCAAGATGACCGTACACCCCTTTTAATGCACGGGCATAAGTCTCAAGAGAAGGTGTTGCACTTCCAAATATAACCGGACAACGATGATATTTTGCTCGTTCAATCGCAACTTGTCTGGCATCATAACGCGGCATTTCCTCTTGCTTATAGGTCGCTTCATGTTCCTCATCAATAATCATCATTCCAAGATTTTCAAACGGAGCAAAAATTGCAGAACGTGCGCCAACGACAACTTGTACTTCTTTTTCTTGAATTTTTCGCCATTCGTCATACTTTTCTCCATAGCTCAGACCACTGTGTAGCACAGCAACATTTGAACCAAAACGCTGTTTGAATCGTTTTACCATTTGCGGCGTCAATGAAATTTCTGGAACCAGAACAATGGCTTCTTTATTTTGCTGCAATGCATAAGCAATTACCTGTAAATAAACTTCTGTTTTTCCACTGCCTGTCACACCATGAAGCAAAAACGGTTTCGCATCATATTTTCGCATAGCATCTTGAATGACAGATACAATTTCTTTTTGCTTTTGTGTCAACTGAAGAGGTGCTTGCAAATCGGTTTCCCAATGTTCATACGGATTCCGATAAGCCTCTGTTTTTTCAATGACAGCCAAACCTTGTTGTACCAATGCCTTAAAATTCATAAATGTCAATCCATTATCAGCCAGATCCGCCTGAAAGAGCGGTCCAACAGCATGCAGTAAAAGCTCTGCTGCCCGCCTTTGTTTGGTTGCATTCGGTCTAATTCTCTCTGAAATAAACTTTTGAAGTACAGTATTAGAAACCCGCTTCACAACAAATTGGATGTACTTTTTCCTTTCCTTTGTTTTCATTTCTGTAAGCAGTCGAATATATTTTGCTTCTATCCAATACTTAATTTCCTTTTCTGCAACTCCTTGTTGCAATACAAATTTGAGTGACTGACTGTTCTGCTTGGCAAAAATATTTTTCAATGGTTCAGGCAAATCTTTTGTTTGAATATTCGGGTAAAGTTCAAGTCTTTTTTCATAACTTGCCTTCATGGTGGCTGGCAGCATAACCTGGAATGCATGAATCCAATAACAAAGAACTTCATCTTTTAAGTATGCTGCCAATTTCAGCATTTCTTTTGTAATAACGGGTGTATAATCAATTACAGAATGAATTTCTTTATATTGAATTTCTTTTTTTTTCAAAGGAGGAGCTGTATCTAACACCTGCAAAACAAAAGCTAAGCGATTCATATTGCCAAACGGAACCCATACCCGTATACCTGCTGAAACAATATTTTCCAAATGCCTTGGAACAATATAAGTATATGGTCGATCCACCGCATAAGCTGGCAAATCAATAATAACCTCAGCATATTGCAAAGCCTATACCTCCAGTAATTTTCTAACATGAAACAAAATTTTTTCAGCGACAGCTTGCTTGGACTGAAGCGGAAGTGCTTCCTCGGTACCATCTTTAAATAATAACACAACCTCATTTGTATCATAATGAAAACCAACATTGGGTTTAGACACATCGTTTACCACAATCAAATCCAAATTTTTTTCCTGTAATTTTTTTCGCCCATAATGAATTGCATTTTGTGTTTCCGCAGCAAAACCGACTAGAATCTGGTGTTTCTTATGAGCACCGAGCCAGCTTAAAATATCGGGATTTCTTTCCAACTCTAAGCTCCAATGTTTATTGCCCTTTTTGTGCTTTTCCGGAAGCTGCTTAGCTGGACGATAATCGCTAACTGCCGCTACTTTAATCACAGCATCCATTGATGCATATACAGCTTGAACAGCCTGAAACATCTGTTCTGCAGATTCCACACGTTGAAAAATGACCCCTTCAGGTATCTCACAATTTGTCGGACCTGAAATTAATGTAACCTCTGCGCCTTGCTTTACTGCTAACTGTGCAATGCCATAACCCATTTTTCCGCTGGAATCATTGGTTATGTAGCGAACAGGATCAATTCTTTCTACTGTGGGACCAGCTGTAATTAAGATTTTCTTTCCAAGAAATGGTTTATCTTCAACAAAAAAATCATGAATCTGCGCCAAAATTTGTTTTGGCTCCATCATTCGTCCACTGCCGATATCGCCGCATGCCTGTCTGCCAGGCTGTCCGTTCAAGAACCGATACCCCAGTTGTTCCAATTTCTTCATATTGGTTTGAACCATTGGATGCATAAACATCTTACGGTTCATCGCAGGACAAAACCATACTGGAGCATGCGAAGCCAAAAATAAAGTAGATAACACATCATCAGCAATTCCGTTTGCACATTTTCCAATGATGCTCGCTGTTGCTGGAACGATTACAAATAAATTCGCCCATTTCCCCCAATCAATATGTGAAATTTCATTCGGGTACATTTCTTCAAACACAGAGGTCATCACAGCTTCTTTTGATAAAGCCTGAAATGTTAAGGGTGTCACAAACTTTTGGGCACCTTCTGTCATTATGACACGAACGGAATATCCCTCCTGCACAAGTTTACTGACTAGAGCTGCTGCTTTAAAGCAAGCAATTCCTCCACTAACACCGACTAAAATATTTTTTTTCATTTGTTTATATTTTCCTTTCTCTCTTTCTTTGTAAAGGCATATATCATGTTCTAGAAAGATTCCTGTTTTGGCCAAAAACCACTGGATAAAAACGAGGATTCTTTGGATAAGATATTTTTTTGTATATATGGATACACTTCTATGCTCGTTTATCATTTATCACATAAAATTGAAAAATCAAGAAAAATATTCCAATATGTAAAAAAAGAGCAGTTTGATTTTACCTGTTTTACCAGCAAATTTACATACTTTGTTCAGCTTATAAAAAGAAAACCCAGCCGAACGCTGGGAATAAACAACTGGCAAAACTTTGGTTGTACTTTATTTGATATGTGTTTTTTCTACAGACAGCGTTTCTTCTTCAAATTCTGGAACATAGGTCAATACATCACAATAAACTTCCTCTAAAGCTTTTCCCACATTTTTATGTGAAACGGTTTGTGGAAGCTGACAATCATTTTCTTTTTGAAGTTGACGCGCCCGCTTTGCAGCAACGGTCACCAAAATATATTTTGAATCTACTTTTTTCATTAACTTATCAATTGATGGATATAACATTATTCACTTTCCTCCAAATATGATTCATATCGATGCTTTACACGATCCTTTTTTAAATGTTCAGCAGTAATAATGGATAGAATGCGCTGACAGGCCAAATGTACCTCATCATTTTCGACAACATAATCATACGCCTCCATCATTTCAAGCTCTTCACGTGCTGCTGCCATTCGATTTTCAACAGCATCCAATGCTTCTGTACCACGGTTGACAATTCGGCTTTTTAATTCTGATAAACTTGGTGGTGCAAGAAAGATAAACAGCCCCTCTGGAAAAGATTTCTTTACTTTCATTGCACCTTGCACTTCTATTTCCAAAAATACATCTTTTCCTTTTGAAAGCTGTGCTTCTACATAAGCAATGGGTGTACCATAAAAATTATCCACATATTGCGCATACTCCAACAGCTCATTTTGTGCAATCATACGCTGAAATTCCTCACGCGAACGAAAAAAATAATCGATACCGTCTGTTTCCCCTTCTCTTGGATTCCTCGTTGTTACGGAAATCGAATATGTCAGATTATACTGCTCGTGTTCAAATAACGCCTTACGAACTGTGCCTTTCCCAACACCACTTGGTCCTGATAAAACAATTAACAACCCTCTCTCAACCATACTTGCTAAACCTATCCTTCCTTATATTCATATTGATATCCATTCAGTATAACATTGAATGTCTTGTATATATCTGTTATTTTAAAGCCAATAAAATATCTGATCTTTTTGTTTACAGTTTTCTCACTCTACATTTTGCACCTGTTCACGAATTTTTTCAATATAAGATTTTAATTCAATAACCATTCTTGTAATTTCAAGTCCTCCAGATTTTGAGCTAATTGTATTTACTTCTCGATTCATTTCCTGTGTAATAAAATCCAACTTCCTACCAATTGGCTCGTCCTTTTCTAATTCTTCTCGAAATTGATGAATATGTCCATTAAGTCGGGATAATTCTTCATGAATATTACTTTTTTCAGCAAGAATGGCAATTTCCGTATATATTCTCTGTTCATCATATTGTCCTTTCAGAACTTCATCTAAACGTTGTAAATATTTTTTCCGAAGCTTTTCGGTTATTTCTTCTGCAAATACAAGAAGCTGCTGATGCAAAGCTTCCATTTGATCTAAGTGACTGTATAAATCTTCTTGAATAAAACGCCCTTCTCTTAAACGCATCTCATATAAACTTTGCAGTGCTTCCGAAACGGCATGCAAAATATTTTGTTCAAGCGCCTCATTTCTGATGTCTTTATTTTCTATGTATAAAATTTCTGGTACAGAGAAAAGATCTTTTATATCTATCACATGATTGTAACCTTTCTCTTGCAAATGTGACTTTGCCTCATCGTACAAACATAATAACTGTGAAAACAACACCCAGTCTACCTTAAGCTGTTTTTTGACCAAATCTTCACCTTCAAAGTTTAAAAAAAGCTCGACTCTACCTCTTTTTAACTTCTGGCCAATCATTTTCGTAATTGGTTCTTCCAAATTTTGCAATGCTCGAGGCAAACGGAAATGAATATCCAAAAAACGATGATTCACTGTTTTCATTTCTACTGTAATATTTTGATTTTCTCTTTGTACGTCACTTCTTCCAAATCCGGTCATACTTTGAACCATACCATCACCTCTTTAGAAAATGAAATGCTCCATTATTATAACATGAGCGAAAAAAATCCGCATAAGTCAAGAAAATTTTTTATCCACTGGTACATATCCATAACAAAAAACATATGCATCTATTATCCAATGCATATGCCTATTCATTCTATACCAAACGAAAAAACTTTTTCGTGGATGAAAGCCATCATAAAGATCTGTCAAAACATAAATCGCCTATTCATATTGTTTTCCTTTCCGATGAATAACAGAAAAACCTGCCAAAAGAAAAGTCGGAACAGAAGCCATACCAACAATCAACAGCCAGTCCTTTAATACAATCGCATCTGTATGAAAAATATTTTGCAGCGGCGGATAATAAATAACAAGAAGCGTTAAAATCCAAGAAGATACAACCGCCCACACCAATGGCATGTTTCCAAACGGATTGCGATGCAAAACAGAGTATGCACTGCGGCAATCAAATACATGAATCAATTGCGTTAAAATTAAAGTTGCAAAGGCAATCGTTTGTGCATAGGAAAGATCATCTGGATTCAAATTATAAGCAACAACAAAGGTAAGCAATGTCGTTACACCAATTAAGAATCCGCGACTTATAATTTTCCACCATAACCCTTGAGAAAAAATACTTTCATTTTTATGTCGTGGGCGGCGTCTCATTACATCACCCTCAGATTGATCCAATCCAAGTGCCATTGCTGGCAGTCCGTCTGTCACCAAATTGACCCATAAAATTTGTATTGGAACAAGCGGCAATGGAAGAAAAAGCAGCATTGCAAACAGCATCACCAAAATTTCTCCAACATTTGAAGCAAGTAAGTAACGTATAAATTTTCGAATATTCTCATAAATATTCCGACCTTCTGCAATGGCTCGTTCAATACCAGCAAAATTATCATCCATTAAAATCATATCTGACGCCTCTTTAGATACATCCGTCCCACTGATTCCCATTGCAATCCCAATATCTGCTCGTTTAATTGCTGGTGCATCATTCACACCATCCCCAGTCATGGCAACAATATGTCCTTTCTTTTGTAACGCTTGAACAATACGCAATTTATGCAATGGGGATACTCGGGCATACACATAAACATCATCAACCATTTCTTCAAACTCTGTATCGGTTAAACCTTCTAATGTAGCTCCATCCAATACCATTCCATCTTTGGGAAGCATATTTAAGTCACGGGCAATGGCTGTTGCAGTCAATACATGATCCCCCGTAATCATGACTGTTTGGATTCCTGCCTGCTTACAATTTTGAATGGCTGCCTTGACTTCTTTTCTCGGCGGATCATACATCCCTTGCAAACCGATAAAACATAAATGCTTTTCCATTTCTCCAGCTGTTGTAATCCTCTCATCTTTGGATAGCATACGATAACCAATACCAATCGTCCGCAATGCCTGCTCATTTAACGCCTGACAAGCCTCCTCAATACGTGTTGTATACAGTTCGCTTTGTGCAACCTGCTTTTCACCCCAAACCAAATGCGTACAGCGATACAATAAAATTTCTGGTGCCCCTTTTGTTAACAAAAGTCGGTTCCCAAAAACATCTCGGACAATGACACTCATCATTTTTCGATCAGAATCAAATGGAAATTCCGCGATCATCTCATATTGCTTCAGCAATTCCTCCCGTGTCATGCCTCCCTTTAATGCACTGACAACCAGTGCACCTTCTGTTGGATCCCCTTCACAAAAATAGCTGTCTTGTTTGCGTATAATATCCGCATGGTTACAAAGTACACCATAAGCCAATAACTGCTTTAAATTTTCATGCTCCGTTGCTTTAATTTTCTGCTTTCCTTTATAAATTTCCCCTTTGGGATGATATCCTTCTCCAGTTACCAAATAAGTTTGCCCCGAAGTCCATAGCCGTGTTACCAGCATTTTGTTTTGTGTCATGGTTCCTGTTTTATCTGAGCAAATCACAGAAGCACAGCCTAGTGTTTCAACCGCTTGTAACTTTCGAACGAGTGCTTTCTTTTTGATCATACGCTGAACACCCAGTGATAATGCAACAGTTACAATTGCTGGAAGCCCTTCTGGAATCGCCGCAACCGCTAAAGAAACACCCGCTAAAAACATATCCATCATGTTCTGTCCTTCATAAATACCAAGACCAACAACAAGTAAAGTCAGCAAAAGCGCAACGACAATTAACACTTTCCCCAGATGCTCTAAACGCCGCTGTAAAGGTGTCATGATTTTTTCTGAATTGTCCATCATTTTAGCAATTTGTCCCATAACTGTTTCCATACCCGTCGCCACAACAATGCCCTCTCCATTTCCGGCTGTAACCAATGTACCTGAGAAGCACATATTTTCCATATCTCCAAGTGGTAGATGTTCTCCCTTTAGAATACTGGAATTTTTATGAACAGGGACAGATTCTCCAGTTAAAGCAGATTCCTCAATTTGAAGTCCTACACACTTAGTCAATCGTAAATCTGCACCAATGCGATCACCCGTTGCAAACCTTACAATATCCCCAGGAACAGCCTCCTTGGATAAAATTTTCACCCATTTTCCGTCACGAAGCACTGCCATTTTTGGTGCTGACATTTCCTTTAATGCTTCCAGCGAACGCTCTGCTTTATACTCCTGCAAAAACCCAAGCACACCATTTAAAAATACGATAGCCAAAATCGCAACTGCATCGATAATGTCGCCCAAAAAGAAAGAAATAACAGTTGCTCCAAATAACACATAAACCATAAAATCATGAAATTGCAGAAGAAATACAATGAGTGGGCTTGTTTTCTTCCCGGTATTCAGTTCATTCAAACCGTACTGTTTTTGTCGATCTTCTGCTTCTTTTGTCAGCAATCCTTTTGTGACATTTGTTTCTAACTTTTCTTCCAACTGCTTTTGATTCCATTCATGCCAGTTCAATTTCTTTCCCCCTCACATTGTCCACCATTTGAAACAAGCTTATTTCATCTTTATTCACCTTCCTTTGAAAAAATGCTATGATAAAAAAAGCAATATTTGATTGGAAAGTGAGGAAAAAACATGAGCTTAGACGGATTATCCGTACACTGCCTCGTTTGGGAACTGATAGAAGAAATTGAAAGCGGTAGAATTTCAAAAGTATATCAACCTTCCAAAACCGAAATTTTATTTCAGTTACGAAAAAACGGACAAAACAAAAAGCTACTTTTATCCATTCATCCAAACTATGGAAGAATTCATATCACGGATAAAAAATATGATGCGCCACAAGAACCACCGATGTTTTGCATGACTCTGCGTAAATATATCGAGGGTGCAATTATTGAAAAAGTTTTGCAAAAAGATTTGGAACGAATTATTGAACTTCACATGCACAACCGTAATGAAATCGGTGATGTGCAAAAAACTGTATTGATTTTGGAATTAATGGGCAGACATTCCAATCTTTCACTCATCCAAAAAAATAAAGATGAAATGAAGATTATTACATGTATGAAACAGGTAGGATACAATGTAAATCGGCATCGCGCCCTAATTCCTGGATTTGCTTATATTTATCCGCCAAAACAGGAAAAAATCAATCCGTTAACAATGGAGCCAAACCAAATCAATCAAAAAATACAATGGAATGAAGGAAAAATTGATAAACAACTCGTTGCCAGTCTGCTTGGCCTATCTCCACAATTGGCAAGTGAGATCACTTTTCGAGCAAAAATCGTCAATCCAACAAGCCTACCTTCTGCATTTGAATCTGTAATTCATCCGTTTCGTGAAAATCAAATTGAACCACAAATTACAGTAACTGATACAAAAGAATATTTTTCACTAATTCCGCTGACTCATGTTAACGGATCTATACAAAAATTCTCACACATTTGTACAATGCTCGATACATTTTTTTCAGAAAAGGCTTTGCGTGACCGTGTAAAGCAAGTCGCTTCCGATTTGGAGCTGCGAATGGAAAAAGAACTGGAGAAATTTCATAGAAAAGCAGTAAAATTGACCGAAGACCTACAAAAAGCTAAGGATGCCGAAATTTTTCAAAAATATGGTGAACTTTTAACAACCTTTGCCTATAGCATTGAACTAGGACAAAAGGAAGCCGTACTCCAGGACTATTACGCTAAGACAGAAACTTATTTGTCCATTCCATTAAAACCGCAGGAAACCGCCATTGAAAATGCACAACGCTACTTCAAACAATATGCTAAGCAGAAAAAGGCCATTCCGATCATTCAGGAACAGTTGAAAAAAAATGAGGAAGATATGCGATATATCGAGCTGGTTTTGACACAAATTGAAAATGCTTCAGTTCGAGATATTGAAGAAATTCGTGAAGAGCTGCAAGAAGTTGGATATTTAAAAAGCCGCAAAAAATCCAAAAAAACAAGACAAAAAAAGCCGCAAATCGATTGTTATTTGGCAGCAGACCAAACAGAAATTTTTGTGGGAAAAAACAATAAGCAAAACGATTATTTAACAAATCAATTGGCCGCCCGTCATGATATTTGGCTTCATGTGAAAGATATGCCTGGCAGCCATGTCATTATTCGAGATTCCAACCCATCAGACGAAACCTTACAAACCGCCGCTGAGCTTGCTGCATATTTCAGTAAGGGAAAATTATCTGGACAAGTACCCGTTGATTATACTGCAGTGAAAAATGTGAAAAAGATTCGAGGTGCCAAACCCGGTTTTGTGACATATGAAGCACAAAAAACACTCTATGTAACACCAAAGCTGCATATGCTAGCATCAAAAAGATAGGTTATGTATAAAAAGTATAAACCATTAAAAATCTGAAAATGAGATTATTTAAAAGAAAAATACAACAGATGGAAAAGTACTAGAACAAATATGAAAAAACTTACAAATGATACATCATACCATCTTAGGAAAAATGGATGGTCTCCTCACAGAATGCAGCAAAATATGACCTTATCACCAACACTTATTCTTCAAAATGAAAATAGACGGCTAGTCTGTGTATAGTTAGTCATTGGAGTCCATCTCGTTTTGAAATATGTCAAATTTCATAGGGTGATACTCCAATCCAAAAATAACAGATGGAAAAAATAAATGGATGGTCACATAGAAACCACTCCATAAATTAATCACAATTCACCATATTTGTATGGGTGATCAATACTTTGTTGAAATGTCATCATTTATGAAAGAATAAGCAAATATATTTATTCCATTGATCATAGGAGCGCTTTCTTTTCTCTTCCCCGATCAACGGTCAATCCGTTGTCGAGGTCAACCCATAGGTCAAAGCTAATGATATAATGGTGGCCCTTTACGTTCTCCCGTTTCTGATTTTTCTAAGCAGAGATTGGGGCACATACAAGCAACAGCAAAATCCTCTCCGTCACAATTTAGAGAAGATATGTGGTAGTCTGTCTTTGATATCAGCCGCCCATCTGCGTCAAGGGCGGACTTTATGGTAAACTTGTCATGCTCAAACGTGAGATACTTTTCAGCAACACCGTAATCTGCATTTTTAGAGTTGATATGTTTGAGTATCGCCAACGGCTTCACCTACTTTCTGCAAGACTTCAAACTTCAAGATGGCAAGGCCGGTGGTCAACTTCCCAACAGCAAAAAGCAACTCGTCATTAAAGGGAAAAACGGTAATCACAGGGCATGTGGTTACCCACTGTATGGCTTGCCAGATAAATTCAGACTGACTGATACTATATTGTGACAGCCGCATGGTAAAATCAGCGTATTCTTCATCTGTCATGCAGGTTTTTACTACATGGCAGCGGTGGGGCATATTATATTCTTCACATGGTCGTTGACCTCTTTTCACAATTGACAAGCCGCATGGTAGGGTTTAGGGGAAGGCACTCCCCAACAAGATTCCTACAGGGGAAAAATGAGCAAAAAGCGAATTTTGGTACTGCAGTAGAATCTTGCTCTGAAAAATTCCGACGTTCCCTGGGCTCTCATACCATCCAGCTTGCAAAGGGCGATTTGTTGCGCTCCCCTCAAACTTTCTCTGTCAATAAAGCGAATGAAAGCCGCAACACTGCTCGCTCTTTGCCAATAAGACATCAGGTGGCTCTACCGCTTTCTTGCTTCCCTCAACGAAAAAGAAAAATATTTTGCCAATGCAGCTCCCCCTTTTCGTGAGGCAATACTAGAATGTTTTCAAAACGCCGAACTGTCCGGATAATTTTTATATCAATGCTGTGGGCGGCTCCCTCTGGCAAAAACGGACGCAAAAAAAGCAGAAAACCTGTTGATGGTTTCCTGTTTTTTTGCTTTTACCGCCGTAAACATAGCGTTACAGATAACAATTTTACAAAAGGCATGGAAAGTGTACTCGATATGCTCTCAGTATTCTTCTGTACAGGTTATGGAAGTTTTCCTCCCCTTTCTTCACTTAGAGGGGCATGGCGGCAGTTGATTGACAGTTGCCTTTTATGATGGTAAGAGGTGGTAGCACTTTAGACTGTCTCTTCTTGACCATTCCGACTGGTTTTGCTAATTTTTTAGCTTAACAAGTTAGTTATAAATGAATGTTTGTTCAAAAGCTATATTTGCTCTGTCAAAAGGAAATTTTTCTTTATCAACTGGAACTTCAACAAAACCAAACTTTCTGTATAAATGAATTGCCTGTTCACATTTCCTATTAGTCACAATAACAACTTTTTCAATACGTTTTTCTTTTGCATAGTCAATACAGGCTTTTAGGCAGGCACTTCCCGCACCTGAACCAGTATACATTCCTTTAGCACAAAATTTTTCTATTTCCCACTCACCATTCGGTAATGGAGCTATCATACAACAAGCTAATACTTCATCATTGTCATCAATCGCAAAAAATATTTGACCGCCAGCTTCAAGCGTCTGTTCAATGTTGTTTAAGACAGCTAAATCTTCTTTCTCAATTACAAACATATTTGAAATCCACTGTTTATTCATTTCAATAAACACATTTTTATATTTTTTCTCATATGGCACTATTTTCATAAAACAAATCTCTCTCATAAATTTTACTGTGGTTAATCGTGTTTTTCCAAAATTTCCGTTATCGTATTAAGGGCTTTTATCAACTCTGCATAATCCTCTTTACGCAAAGATTTTATAATATGTTCAATTTGTTGATTTGATTTTTTAATAAAATCTTTTGTTTGAGCTATGCCTTTTTCGGTTAAATGGATTTGATATGCTCTTGAATCTGTTTCAGATACATTTCTTACCAAATATCCTTTTGTTTCGTGTGCTCTAATAATTCTGCTTAAATAGCTCTTGTCTATATTCATTTTCTTTGCTATGTAGGCAGCATTGCACCCATCATTTTCGTATATTTCAAACAATACACGCGCTTCTGTAGGAGTATATTCGGAATCCAAATAATGATTATCCAGCAGTCTTAATTTAGGCATATAAAAGCGATTGAAAGCTCGTATTCGATATATTACTTTTTCTTTTTCTGTCATTATTTCCTCCAAACAATTTTTAGTTGATAAAAGCTACTATGCACTATGCATCAAAAAGTGGCTTTTGTCAACTAAATGGCAGGGTATTTCCATATTATTGTTTTGAAATAATTGAGTGACTATCTATCAAATTTATGTGTTACTTTATCGCATATGAGCATGGGTTCTTGAGTTACCAAAGATAATCCTCATACCAAACAGCATTTATCACCCACTATAGAAAATGGGTGACTTCTGCCTGAATTAAGTTAAATATTTTGTTAGCTTGCTCTTTCCCAAATGATGCATACGCTTGATGTATTATATAATATTTTTCATTGGTGTGCTCATCTTTTACTGTTTAAAAGGTGAACAGTAATTTACTCTGAGTTTGTATTTTTCTTTTTATAAATGCTATATAATAAATATCCACGATAATGATCACTTATCCCATCTTCTCTACTTTCTTTCGTTATTTTTACATGGTGAAAAAACATCTTTCCTCATTTTTAAATATCCAAAAAGCGAGGTTTTTAGCATTTATGGTCTAAAGATTTATAACAATATATTTTCAAAGTTATTATGGTTTTGCTTATTCATCTAGGTATGTTAATTTTCTTACCAGATTAACCAAATCAAGCAATCTATGGAATACAATAAAATATTTTTTATAAAATTCATAGAAAACTTCCGATATTTTATGATATAATCTCGACTATGTTTTGGTTGAATTCGGAGGTTTGAATATGAAAAATCGGACTGCATTCAAAGCGGCTTTTCCCTATACCATTCCTGTTCTGGCTGGCTATTTATTTATGGGGATGGCATTTGGAATCTTATTACAAAGCAAAGGCTATCATTTCGGCTGGGCCTTTTTTATGGCGCTGTTCATGTATGCTGGCTCGATGCAATTTGTGGCTATTAACCTATTAACTGGAGGCTTTCATTTACTGCATACGGCCTTTATGACACTGATGGTCAATGCCCGCCATTTATTTTATGGATTATCTATGCTAGAGAAATTCAAAAATATGGGTTCAAAAAAACCATATATGGTTTTTTCTTTAACTGATGAAACATATTCACTGCTTTGCTCGGTGAAACCACCAGATCATGTTGACAAGAACTGGTTCTATTTTTTTATTGCACTTTTAAATCAATCATATTGGATTACTGGATGTACGCTTGGCGCCATATTAGGGTCTCTAATTACATTTAATTCCAAAGGAATTGATTTCGTTATGACTGCACTGTTTGTGGTCATTTTTATCGGACAATGGAAAAGCAATCCAAATCATATACCAGCTTGCATTGGCGTTGGTACAACTGTACTTTGTTTACTTATTTTCGGGGCAACAAACTTTTTACTTCCTTCGATGCTTTGTATTTTGGTGCTGTTGACTGTTATGAGAAAAAAGATAGAGGAGAACCATACCCATGATCTTAACCGTTGAACAATCCATCTATATGATTCTTGTTATGGCATTGATTACCTTTTTAACACGTGCATTGCCATTTATCATTTTTCCAGGAAACAAAAAAACCCCGAAATATATTCAATATCTTGGTGAAGTTTTACCTTATGCCATTATCGGCATGCTGATTGTTTATTGCCTAAAAGATGTCAAACTAACAAGCGGTACCTTTGGACTTCCAGAATGTATTGCCATTATTGTGATTGCATGTTTACATTTTCGCTTCGAGAACACTTTGCTCAGTATTGGTATTGGAACTGTGCTCTATATGATACTTGTTCAATTTATATTCGTATCGTCTTAGTATATGTTCATACAAATTTCGAAGTCTTAAATTTATAAATAAACCGTTCTTTCCTTCTTATATAATGGTCTAAATAAAAATACAATCAACCAAGCATTGACTCAATCAGCCTTTTATTCACCTTTTTCATATAAATTGGTATTTTAACATATAATAAATGACATATATCCAACTTAAAAGTCCATGAAAAATAGCCCAAGGAATAGATTTCCATGCAGTGTAAGAAATTACCATAGCCAAGCATGTTCCAAAAGAAATGCCCGTTTTCACCTTGCTTTTTATACTTTCTTTTCTCATAAATACTTCCTTGCGATTCCTTTATAAAATGATTGGACAATTATATCCGATCATTTTTTTGACAATCCTATAGCATATTTACTTCCTTTTTAAATCATCGGTTGCTGGGTTATCAATCAATTCACCGTTTGCCTGAAAGCGTGAACCATGACACGGACAGTCCCACGAACGTTCATCTTCATTCCATTTGAGCGCACAGCCCAAATGTGGACAGCGTTTTGAAGAAGGATACAAAAGATTGGCTACAGATTCAAACGCATTCAACACCAACTGTGGACGAAGCATCGTTCTGGATGGAGAAAATACAGAAGCGTATGGATTGTTTTTTCCAATAATTCGATCGGTTAAAATCCTAGCAGCTACCATAGAAGAAGTCATCCCCCATTTATTAAAACCTGTTGCAACATACAGATTAGGTGTATGCTTTGAATACTGCCCAATATAGGGTACAGAATCTAAGGTCATACAGTCCTGTGTCGCCCATGCACAACACTCTTTTCCATCTGGATAATAATCTTTCACAAATTCCCGAAGCACACGCCAATTTCCTCCTGACTTTCCTGTGCGATGACTTCCTCCACCGACCAACAGTACATTTTTGTGATTTCGGAATGAAAGCCCATCTTGTTTTTCATCAACCAACATTCCTTCAATCGGTATAGTATGTTCAACTGCAAGGACATAAGAACGATGCTGATACATTTTCAAAAAATAGCTACCATGCTTGTTTAGAAATGGAAAATGTGTCGCTACAATGATTTTATCTGCTGTAATCGTCCCTCCATTTGTAACTACTATATTTTTGTTGAGTTCGATTGCCTTTGTTTTTTCATAAACATGCAAATCTCTCACAATTTCTTTGATAAATTTCAACGGATGAAACTGTGCTTGATTGTTAAAGCATAGTGCCCCACAAATCGCAAATGGTAAAGCAAGTGTTTCCATATATTTTGCTTCAAATCCCAAACACTGAAGTGCTCTGGCTTCCTTTTCTATTTTTTTTCGATCATCACGTGTATAGACAAATGCATTCTGCTCTTTAAAATCACAATTGATATGAGCACATAACTGTCTATATTGTTCCAACGCATCTTGATTGGCACGTAAATACATGAAGGCCTTTTCTATCCCGAAGTTTTTGATCAGCTTATGATAAATTAAGCCATGCTGTACTGTGATTTTTGCTGTTGTATTTTTCGTAATCCCACTGCAAATACGCTTGGCTTCCACCAACATATAATCTATACCGGATTTTTGCAACATATAAGCACAAAGAATTCCTGCCAATCCACCCCCAATAATCAATACATCGGTTTTTTGATCTCTTTGCAAACGGGGGAATTGCGGAAGTTGAATAGAATCAGACCATATAGATTGCATTAGATTTATCACCTCTTTTTCTCTATATCATTTCCAAATCCAATATTTTTATGTGAAAATTTTTCGAAGCTCCATATAAATCTTTTTATCCCCAGTATTTAATGAAACAATCGATGCGATAATTGCATGCTTCAACGCATAAAATCAGGCTGTACAATCATTTTCCGTTGATTGTACAGCCTGATTCTTTTTCTATTGAATTTCCTCTCAAATCAAAATATACAGCTCTTCTTTTTCATTACAAAATAATTTTAATGCTTCATTTTTTGTTCTGAATCATGGCACCTTAATGCCTTACCAATTCGATAAAAAGTAACGACTTACAGTTTATTACGATGCCAACATCATTGTTTAAAAGAATTCTCTACCTTACATTAAAACGATCGATTTCTTCATATCGATTTACAAAGGGGCAGTTCATTTAACTAACATGAATCTATTTCATACCTTTTAGCTTTTCGTAGAAACGATTACATAAATCTGTAATATCCTGTCTGCGTTTAATATGTGACAGCCAAATTTGCGGAATCGTTTCATGTGGGTAATACAAACCAGCTAGTCCACCGGCCATTGCCGCAATGGAATCTGTATCCTCTCCAAGATTTACAGCACGCAGTACACAAGTACGGTATGTATTTGTAGTCAGAAGACTCCATAAAGATGCTTCCAAAGAATCAACAACATAACCAGAACTCCAAATCTCATATTCAGTTAAACTACCGATTTCTCCATCTAAAATGCGACGAAAATGACTTAATTCATTCTTATAGTCCGGTTTGGAACAATAATAATCCTGCACAATCCCTGCTGCCCAGAGCAAAGCACCTTTCGGACTTTTTTGATTTAATAATCCAATAGCCGTAAAAACATAGATGCCACAAGCAATTTTTGCACGTGGATGTCGGTGCGTAATAGAAGAAACATTATGAATGATTTCAAAAGCTTTAGTGGCTGATACATTCTTTAGTAAGAAGGCAAGAGGCAGCACGCGCATAACCGATCCATTTCCATTATCTTGCTCCTCTTTTCCACCACATTCACAGGCAGCGAATTTTTTATGACTAAAACGCTCAATGGACTGTGCTGTTGTTCTTCCAATATCAAAAGCCTCCCCAAGCGGTGTCCAAAAACCATCCAAAAGCCAGCGTAAAAAAGCATCTGCAAGCCATTCGTAATCTAAATTTATTGACGCATCACTTTGACAAATCGCCTCCATTAAACAAAACATTAAAGCGCTGTCATCCGACCATGTACCTTTTGGTTGATTATGTGTTCCAAATTCACGCATACCGATCACTGGATTCATTTTCAATTGCTTACGCATCATAAATTCAACAGGTACACCTAATGCATCCCCGACCGTAAATCCAAAAACAGCTCCGTAAACTTTATTTAGTGTAACATCTTCCATTGCAGCCACCCCACTTAAAAAGCCTAAAATTGTTATTTTTTATTCATCATAACATGTTTGACCTTACTATAATATAAATTTGATAGTTTTTTTCTTTTTTCGCTATAATTCATTTTAAACTAAGATATATAATAATTTTTTAATAAATAAAAATTATTATAAATATAAACTAAAACCACTCTATACATTTAATATTATATTTTTTTTGATTTGTCACTTTAAAAAAATAAACCATTCTTTAATATTATTATTTTTTTATTTTTTAAATATATAATACTATAAAAATTCCTGCTATATCTATCCATAGAAAGTAACTATCCAAAGACATTCTATCCCTTATTATACAATCAGATTGAAAAAATTTTTTCAAAGCTCTTCAAAAAATACGGATTATTTTTATCTTCATCAAAAAACAATCCGATCATTTCCTCACAAAAAATTCAAAATAGACAGATTCATATTAAAGTTCTGTTTATTATTCATCCAAAGATCTAAATTATAACAAAAAAACAAGAGAAATCATAAAAGATATGATTTCTCTTGTTTTCAATTGTACCCTTTATATACTTGAATAACTTGAAGAAATCATTAGTTTTTTCAAGCATAACACCAATAACAATCATGTGAAATTCTTTAATAAATTAACCATTTCAATTGCTGAAACTGCGCAGTCATAACCTTTATTTCCAGATTTCGTTCCAGCACGTTCAATTGCTTGTTCAATTGTATCCGTGGTTAAAATACCAAACACAACTGGTTTTTCCGTGATTAAGGATACAGAAGCAATTCCTTTGGTTGCTTCAGCACATACATAATCAAAATGTGGTGTAGCTCCTCGAATAACTGCACCTAAACAAATGACACAATCATATTGATCGCTTTCTGCCATTTTTTTGGCAACAAGCGGAATTTCAAAAGCTCCAGGAACATAAGCAACTTCAATATTTTTTTCCGCTACCCCATGCCGTTTTAATCCATCAAGTGCACCAGATAATAGTTTTGAACCGATAAATTCATTAAAACGGCTAACTACAATTCCTACCCGAATACCTTGTGCAACTAAACTTCCTTCAATTATTTTCATTTTCTGATTCCTCCCCTATTTTCTTTAAAAGTTTAACATATGATCTAACTTTTGTTTCTTTGTTTTTAAATAATTTTCATTACATGGATTGAAATCCATTTGAATGGGTACTCGCTCTACAATTTCAATATCATAACCAGATAATCCCGTTAACTTACGCGGATTATTGGTCATTAACCGCAATTTTTTTACCCCTAAATCTTTTAAAATTTGTGCACCAACACCATAATCACGCATATCTGCCGGAAACCCTAATCTTAAATTGGCCTCAACCGTATCGAGTCCTTTATCTTGCAACGCATAAGCACGCAGTTTATTAATCAAACCAATCCCGCGGCCTTCTTGACGCATATAAAGTAAAATGCCACAACCTTCCTTTTCAATCATGCGAAGCGCGACATCGAGCTGTTCACCGCAATCACAGCGTTTTGAACCAAAAATATCGCCAGTCAAACATTCAGAATGAACACGTGTTAGAATCGGATGATCTGGATGAATGTCTCCTTTTACCAATGCCACATGATGCTCGCCATTCAATTGATTCACAAAACCATACATTTGAAACACTCCATACTTTGTAGGCATCTTCACATCAACTACACGCTGAATCAATTTCTCTTCTTTCCGACGATAGGCAACCAAATCTGCAATGGTAATCATCTTAATTTGATGTTTTCGACAAAATTCCTTAAGTTCTGGTGTACGCATCATCGTTCCGTCTTCTGCCATAATCTCACAAATCACCCCTGCTGGCTTCAGTCCTGCCATACGCGCCAAATCAACAGCAGCTTCTGTATGTCCAACACGCTTTAATACACCGCCTTTTCGAGCAATTAGTGGAAAAATATGTCCAGGACGACGAAAATCATCTGCTTTGGCATTTTCTTCCAAAATTTTTTGCACAGTTAATGCACGCTCATACGCCGAGATACCTGTTGTCGTATCAACATGATCTACAGAAACGGTAAAGGCTGTTTCATGATTATCCGTATTTTTATCGACCATTGGATGAATGTTTAATCGACTTAAAATATCTTCTTCAGCAGGCATACAAACCAACCCTCTGGCATGGGTCACCATAAAATTAATGGCCTCTGGTGTTACCTTTTCCGCTGCCATGAGTAAATCACCCTCATTTTCACGATCTGGATCATCAACAACAACAATCATTTTTCCTTCTCGAATATCTTGGATTGCATCTTCTATTTTATAAAATCCTTCCATTGTAGAATCCCTCCATTCCTTTTTATAAAAATCCATTTTCTAATAAAAACTGCTTTGTCATTTGACTCTGCTTTTTTGTCTGTAAGTTAGGTTCACTTCCCAATAATTTCTCTACATATTTTCCGATTAAATCACATTCCAAATTTACAACATCGCCGATTTTTTTTTGTAGAAGCGTCGTTTCTTCTCCTGTATGTGGTATAATAGATACTTTAAATTGTTTTTCATCTACAAATGCAACAGTTAGGCTGATTCCATCAATCGCAATAGATCCTTTGTCTACAATATATTTCAGAATTGACTCAGGTGCTTGAATTGTTATCCATACCGCATTATCTTCACGAATTTTGTTAGTAATGGTTCCCACACCGTCAATATGACCGCTGACAAGATGCCCACCCAAACGACTTTCCAATGTCAATGCACGTTCCAAATTAACAAATGAACCGATTGTAAGCGTACCCAAGTTGCTTCGGCGCAAGGTTTCTGCCATTACATCTACTTCAAATTGCTTCTTATCCAATTTGGTTACGGTCAGACATACCCCATTGGTACAAATACTGTCACCAAGCTGTGTACCTGCCAAAACTTTATCAGCCGAAATGACAAGCTGTGAGCCAAGCTTTCCTCGTTTTACCGCTGTAATACTTCCGATTTCTTCTATGATTCCTGTAAACATTCTCTCACCTCTTTTCCTAGTCTCCTTTTCCGGCAACCTTAGCACAAATCCACAGGTCTTCTCCGACTGTCTTCACTTGCATTTCACGCAGATAAATCGCATCAATCATTTGCTTAAATCCTTCTCCTCCAACCGGTGTCGGTGCTTGATTACCACCCAAAATCTTTGGCGCAATATACGTCTCAATTCGGTGCACCAATCCTTCTTTCAACATGGAAAAATTTAATGTCGAACCACCTTCTAATAAAATAGAATCAATTTTTCGTTCACCGAGCCAACAAATCCAAGTTTTTAAATTCACTTGCCCCTCTTGATGGGGAAAACATACAACCTCAATCCCTTTTTCTTCTAAAGCTTTTTGTTTATTTTTATCACATAAATTGGTTGTTGCAACAATAGTCTTTTGCTGTTCTTGATTATTCAATACATTGGCATCAAGCGGAACACGCAGCTTTGAATCAACAATCAAACGAATCGGATGGACACCTCCAGGTATGCGGCAGCTTAAAAATGGATTATCAACAAGAACTGTCTCAATACCAACCATAATACCTGATACACGATGGCGTAATTTATGTACCTGTTCTCTTGCTTTTGAACCTGTTATCCATTTCGAATCACCAGTTACGCTAGCAATTTTCCCATCCAATGTCATTGCCGTTTTCATAATGACAAAAGGCTGTTTTTGAGTAATATAGTGCATAAAGATTTCATTTATTTTTTCACATTCGTTTTGCAATACACCGACTGTAACAGACAGACCAGCTTCTTTTAACATTTGAACACCCTGTCCTCCAACCAATCGATTTGGATCTAAACAACCAATTACCACACGTTTTATTTTAGAATCAATCAAAAGTTGTGCACAAGGAGGTGTCTTGCCATAATGTGCGCAAGGCTCCAATGTCACATATATTGTAGCACCTTCTACAGCTTCTGTTGCTCGTTGAATTGCATTTACTTCTGCATGGGCCTCCCCATATTTTTCATGATAACCTTCTCCAATAATACGTCCGTTTTTCACAATAACCGCACCAACCATCGGATTGGGTGCAACATGTCCTTCACCTTTTTTTGCCAAATTCAATGCATATTCCATATATTGTTCATCAGTCATTTTCTCTTCACCTGCTTATTTATACCTAAAAATGCCCTGAAATCATTTAGACTTCAGGGCATTTTTACACATAGAAAATATACGAAAATATTCATAATTTTAAATCAAATACATTTTCGCTAGTCTATATCAAGCCATCTTCTTCCATCCAGACTGTACTGTCGGCCTTGGAATCTCACCAAGTCATGCTGATACCAGCTCGCGGGCTATACCGCCGGTAGGGAATTTCACCCTGCCCTGAAGATGTTTACAATATAATTGGCTTTATTGTATAGCCTTTTGGGTCGCATGTCAATTCATTTGTATACCGCTGCCAATAACAAAGCAATGAAAACCCAAACCTCCACACTCTCTTATATACAAATATGCACATATCGGACAAAGCTTCCTTTTGTAACAATTCCCCGATCGGAAATGGAAAAACCAGCCTGTTGAATTTCTGTATCCATATTCTCAAATGTGACAAGCACAAGTCGATCAGAAATTTTTCTAGCCGTTTTAAGTATAGCCTGCTGCTCTTTTTTGGTAATCGGAGTCAAAATTCCATAAGGAATATCTACAATTGCAGCATAAAAATGTGCTTGAATCATATGCATATCACCGAGTTGAATCACATCAGGATAATCAAAATAAAGCAAATTTTCACGTGCCTTTTGGGCAACGAGCGGATTAATTTCTACACCATATGCAGGAATCCCCATCGAAAGTGCTTCTAGCAGCACTGTTCCGACACCACAACACGGATCAATCAATGTTGCAGATAAGTTAGATCCGACTGCCATATTCACCAGTGCACGCGCAACGCGAAATTCCAAAGAATGTGAATAGGTGTTTGGTTTTTCGTTATGCTTATGCCATAGACAATCATTTTTCTCATATATACCAAACAGCCACTTTCCTTCAATCTCTGTTAAGCCCAACAATACTTGCGGATTTTTTACATTTGCAAACCCAGTTATAAATGCTCCAACCTGTCCCATAGCTGCTAAACGAGCTTGATAACCGAATGACGATTGCTCAGGACGAACAAAAATAATTTTGAATTGTTCGGCATTATATGGTTCTTTTTGTAAAAACTGCAACAATTCCTCAAAACTTTCTGCTGCATATACAACTGAAATTTTTTCCTTAATAAATGGACTTCTAGAAACATCAAAATCAATATCAGAAAAGAAATATTTTTTATCAGGCTCCAATTGAAACAAACTTTTTATTTCTAACCGGCATAAATCAAATTCTGAATCCCGATAATTTACAGTATAAAAAAATGATGGATGAACATGAATCATGTAAAAAAGCTCCTTACCTATTTATACTGGCGTCATTATACCTTGTCTTTTCAAACAACGCAATTTTCTTCACTTCCATGAGTTTCTTTTAAAGAGCTTTTATCTCAGATGCTTGGTTTGTCTTAATTTTAAAACAAGACAACCATTCAATCTTGTTTTCTTTGCCAGAGATAAGCAAAAAATGATAAGATAACATCAAGTATGTCAAAAAGAAAGGATTTTAATGACTTATGAATGAACATTTAAAGCAAGAGGTTGAGAAACGGCGCATCTTCGGAATTATTTCCCATCCAGACGCAGGAAAAACTACTTTAACCGAAAAGCTACTATTACATGGTGGAGCCATCCGCGAGGCTGGAACGGTTAAAGCACAAAAAAATTCCAAATATGCCAAATCAGACTGGATGGAAATTGAAAAACAACGCGGCATTTCCGTAACCTCATCTGTTATGCAGTTTGAATATGATCATAAGATGATTTCAATTATGGATACACCTGGGCATAACGATTTTGGTGAAGACACATATCGTGTACTTACCTCTGTGGATAGTGCTGTTATGGTTATTGATGCTGCCAAAGGAATTGAAGCACAGACAAAAAAACTGTTCCAAGTTTGTGCAATGCGTAAAATTCCAATCTTCACTTTTATGAATAAATTGGATCGGCAGGCAAAAGACCCCCTTGCATTGATGGAAGAATTAGAAGAAGTTTTAGGAATGCAATCGGTTGCTGTTACATGGCCGATCGGAAGTGGAATGAGCTTTGAAGGCATCTATGACCGACAATTAAATGAAGTACACTTGTTTCGAAAAGAGAAGGTGATTCGTCTTAGTACACAAGGTGTACATGGTCCAGAGCTGGAGTCTGTTTTGGAACCAGATAACTTGTCCAATTTACGTGATGAAATTGACTTGTTAGACGGAGCTGGAAATGAATTTGATACGGAATTGATTCAAGCCGGGAAACTATCGCCTGTATTTTTCGGAACAGCACTGGTTGATTTTGGTGTAACGCCATTTTTAAATCATTTTCTGGACTTATCTTTGGCACCCAGTTCTCGAAAAACCAATTTGGGCATGATAGAACCTACATATGAAAAATTCAGTGGATTTATTTTTAAAATCCAAGCCAATATGAATCCAGCACATCGAGACCGAATCGCCTTTTTGCGAATTTGCTCTGGAACTTTTACACGTGGTATGAACGTCACTTTAACCCGAACTGGAAAAACCATGAAATTGAATCAATCTACACAACTGATGGCAAACGACCGAGAAACTGTTGACACAGCATATGCTGGGGATGTGATTGGCATTTATGACTCAGGAAACTACCAAATTGGAGATACATTGGTAGAAGGCAAAGAAAAATTCTTTTTTGAACCGCTACCGACTTTCCCACCAGAATTATTTTTGCGTGTTGCTCCTATAAATTCCATGAAATCCAAGCATTTTCATAAAGGTGTCGATCAACTGGCACAGGAAGGAACGATACAAGTTTACAAAAATGAATTTAATGACATAATTTTAGGTGCTGTTGGACGTTTACAGTTTGAAGTTTTTGAATATCGCTTGAAAAATGAATACAACTCTGATGTTCGTATGGAAAATGTCGATTATACTGTTGCCCGTTGGGTAAAAACCGATGATTCAAAGGACTTAACCAAATATCAAGATGCGCGAAGTATGCTCGTATTCGATCGTCATCAACGCCCACTGTTTTTATTTGCCAATCATTTCACAATGGAAAGATTCAAAGAAAAACATGCGCATTTGGAACTTGTAGAAGCCTTAGAGGTTCACGAATCATTTGAGGAAAATAAATGAAATAGATAGAAAGAAACGTAATCTTAATTAGAAGATACAAAAAATTTGAGGATGCGTTTTTTATCTGATTTTTTACTTTTTTTATTTTAAAACATCGATGAAACTTGCAATACATAACTTATATTTATATTTGCTGAACAAAGGCTTACTCAGAATAAATTACATGTAATACATCTTATATTTCAAAAGATAGAGGAAAAAGAAAACAATTCATTTCTAAAACCGATATTATTGTTAACAAATAAATGAAAATCACCCATTCCATTACTCTTTAAAAAAATGAAAAAGAAAAGATTCCAACCCGCACTTTAATATAACCAACTTGTTCCAATAATGGAAAAACTTAAGAAAACAGAAGTAAATGAAATCCGATTTGTTAACAAGATCTTTAAAACAATGACAACGAGTAAAAAAACGTTTGCATATGGGTCACCTGATATGTTCATATTCTACAGATAAGAAAAACCATACCATGATTTCTGGATTTGCGTTTCATATCTTAACTGATTTCGCCTGTAAAATTGGTATGAAGTAAATACAGATCTACCTATCATAATTGAATGATATTTGGGTTTATCCAAATCATAGGTTGATTGTACCAAACTGGAACATCAGTTTTTCTATCATAAGCAGATTTTGGCAGCGATGTTTTAATATATCGTAATATTTTTCCTGTATCCGAAACAGAATTTATAAATCGACATATTTTTATTACAAAAATATGGTATAGTTAAGCTATAAAATTTGTTTTTAAGGAGGTTTGCACTATGAAATCCTATCGAGCAATTGCTGCTCTTCTGTCTATTTTTCTCTCTGTTATTTTAATGACGGCTTGCAAAGAAAAAGTATCAGAACAATCTGAAAAATCAAACGCTGGAGAAGTAATTGAAACTTTAAATAAAGAAAATCAATTTGAACAAATGTACTATCAGAAAATTGCATATTCTGGAGAAGAAAAAGATTTGGATCATGCAATTGCCACATTAAAAGAACAAAGTGGCATTACAAATCGGTCATTACAAACCTATGTTCAAGAACAAACCATAAAACCAGACACACTGATCGCTTTATATGCCTCAAAAACCATTTACCAGTTTTCTTTATACGAGACATCCCAACAACTGCTAAAAGCGCATAACTACAATTTAGAAAATCTATTTACACAAGAGAAAGACAATTTATCCATGCTTTTTCACACAGAGGAATTGAAAGATCATGATGCTTTTATCTTTCCATATGCATCTGAAAAAGCAGAAACACTATTTTTCGTCTGGGAAAATGCAGCAGGTACCCAAACATACTATGCTTTGGGAGACTTGGAAAAAGCCAAAGAAACTTTGGATCAAAATACTCCTTCAACTTCTGATTCACAAACCTTAAACCGGACGTTTGCCATCGGAAAAACATATTATCAATCTGTTGGTATTCTGTATGATGAAACAAATACAACAACCGCCATTCAAACCTTAAAAAAAGAAAGTGGTATTCAAAACCGTGAAGCCGTTATCAACACAGAAATTTCAGATGGAAACGCATTGATTGCTATATATGGAGAAGAAACCATTTCCGACTTGGCACTTTATACCATTGATCAAGAAAAATTTGCAGCCGTAAATTATAACGATTCTGACTATGTAAAAAAACACTTAAACCAATCGCAAAAAATAATTGTTGCAGACACGCTGACTCCTACACAATATGCTGTCATTCGTTGCAGTGAACCAGAAGGTGTGCCAATGTATATGATCGCATGGAAAAATTCAAACAATCAAACCGAGCACTTGCTTATTACATATAACGGTAAAGGGGAATCATAAAGAGGTCATTGTAAAATCGAAAATGGCTTTTGCAACCCCCTTTCAAATCAACAACATTTAAAGAAAGTCAAAAATACCGCTCATTCAAATTGATGAGCGGTATTTTCCATTTTTAATTATTTGTAAATATTTCAAATAAATATACATCATCGGGAGTTATTTTTTTCTCTGATACTATCACAAACCAGTCGGTTATATGAGAAAGTGTATATTCTCCTATATCTCCTTTATGTAATCCGGAAACAAAATATGGCTTTTGTGTCAGCTTTGCCTGGATTCGTTCATCTGTTATTTCCAATAATTCAAACCAAATATGCTCTTTCTCTTCATTCTCATTCATTCCAAATTCCGAATCAATGGGAATCCCTAATTTTACCATAGCAGGAACTTTGAGGTGATTTACTGCATATTTCAAATAAGACAAACGTTCTGCAGCCAAAGTTTTCATCCGATTGGTTTCACTTAAAGAAACATAATATACAGGATTTACTTTCAAAATTTCATCATAAATCATAACTGGCATATATTGTTTATTTTCATAAGCCTCTTGTGATGAATAAACAAAAATTGCACTCGTATTGCCATTATGTCCATTTTCTCGATCAGCTTTCGCACCTAACATATTTTCATCATAATGTAAAACCGCTTCCTCCCATGAAACCAGGGTTGTTACCATATGGATATCGTCTGCCAGTTGTGCCAAATAAAATGCCTCTTTTAACGCCAACGGATGATCAAGTTCTAACATACGGTTTGCCATGGTTTCAATAATTGTATAATGTGTTTGATACATTTCCTTTGAAGAATTCAAAATTTCCAATTCCGACAAGCCACAACGATTTAATCCATGCGTATGTAGCCAAATCGACCCTTCCTCTGAAGAAACAGCCTGAACAGTATACAAATATCTTGGTGCTGGCGGAATATTTGAGGCTGCTGCTAACGCAACCCATTTGCCAGAAAGAATTTTCTCCGAACTATCGTCCAATACCGCAAGCTTATCTGGTAAAAGCACATCAATTACCTGCAATTGTAAATGATAATCCATCAAAGCATTTTCTCCAAAAAACATTTCTACCGCCAAGCCTTCCGTCACTTGCTCCAACTTGGTCAAATCAATATCTGGAAAAAGATGTTGTGAACGATATAATAGCGGAATTTCAAATATAGCTGGATAAATTTCAAACAAATGGGTAGTATTTTGGTATTCAATCGTGAAACATAAAATGCCATCTTCTTTCATATTCATATCAAGCAATTGAAATTTTTTTGTTTCTTGTAATCTTTTATGAATCTGGTCCAGATCAATCCCTACAACAGTTGGTACTGCAAGCATATATGATTTCTCCTTCATTTTCTCCTCTCCTCCATAGAGAAATATCCTTAAATACTGTAGCCTGATTTTACCATTCATTTTAAGAAAAAACCTATATCATTTGCTGATTTAACTCTCATCTAGCAAAATGATACAGGTTTTATTTTAACGAATTACCACTGCACCAACTGTGTCAACTTCAAGCTGTAAGAGTTTACAGTGTGGGAACAGACATTCCATTTCCTTTAGCACACGCATCCCATCACCTGATTTTGCAAATACAAACATGGTTGAACCTGCACCGCTGATTAATGCTGCATATATATGGAGATCTCCAGCTTTGGCCTTTAATTGCTTAAGCTCTGGCATCAGCTTTGCTCGATACGGCTCATGCCAAACATCTTTCATCATCATTTTCCCTGCCAATTCCATATCTCCTTTGGCTAATGCAGCAACAAGGACATTGGCAATTCCGCTGCCTTTTACAGCCTCCGCCCGAGAAAAGTTTTCCGGCAACACTTTTCTTGAATCTTCCGTACTTAATGCATACGGTGGAACAATTGCCAGACAATCACAAGTTGGAAAATCAAAGGAAGCATAATAAAATTCATCATTGAATGCTGTTCCGATCAGGAGTCCACCAAATAATGCTGCACCGATATTATCAATATGCCCTTCAAATGGTATTGCATTGGCCAACTTTTCATCTCTTGTCAGTCCCAGTGAAAAAATTTCATTGGCAACCTCAATGCCGCCGATTAAAGCAGCTGCTGAGCTACCCAATCCTCGTTCCAATGGAATATCTGTATGAACAACAATATGATGTGGAATTGGTTTACAACCATATTTCTCTGCCATCGAAACAATAACCTTATAAATTAAATTTTTCTCAAGCGGCAAATCCCGAATTCCTGCATCTCCACAAAATTCAAAAGACCATACATCAGCTTTTGCAACGGTTAATGTACAATATAAATTAACAGCCAAACCAATGGAGTCAAAACCAGATCCTAAATTTGCCGTGCTTGCTGGAACACGCACTTGAAACATGGGATCTTTATTCACCAAACACAACTCCCTTAATATAGTCAAAAATTTCTTTTTCATTATTTGGCAAAATTTTCGCATCAAAACTAGAATTGGAAATCGCGGTATCCGGATCTTTCAATCCATTTCCAGTTAAAACAGAAACAACCGTTTCACCAGCTTTAATTTTACCAGCTTTTACATCTTTTAATACACCAGCAATGGAAGCACAAGAACCCGGCTCAGCAAACACCCCTTCATTGGAGGCAATCCATTTATATGCTTCCAAAATTTGTTCATCAGTTACTTCATCAATATGACCACCAGATTCATCACGTGCAGCCACCGCCTGCTTCCAGCTTGCCGGATTTCCAATTCGAATTGCAGTTGCAACAGTTTCTGGATTTTCAAATATGCGGTTGTGTACAATTGGCGCAGCACCTGATGCTTGAAATCCATGCATACGTGGCAACTTCGTAATCTTTTTATGTTCAAAGAATTCCTTAAATCCTTTCCAATAAGCCGTAATATTACCAGCATTACCAACCGGAATCGTCAATACATCTGGTGCATCCCCCAATTGATTACAAATTTCAAAGGAAGAAGTTTTTTGTCCTTCAATTCGATACGGATTCACTGAGTTGACCAGTTGAACTGGCATTTGCTCTGATACTTTTCGTACAACATTCAATGCAACATCAAAATTCCCTTCAATTTGTACAATTTCAGCTCCAAACATAACTGCCTGTGCCATTTTACCAAATGCAATCTTTCCTTCCGGAATGACAACAATACAGCGAATTCCAGCACGTGCCGCATAAGCAGCCGCTGCTGCCGAAGTATTTCCAGTTGACGCACAAATAATCGCATTGGCTCCTTTTTCAATTGCATTGGCAACGGCCATAACCATACCACGATCTTTAAACGAACCGGTTGGATTCAACCCTTCATATTTAACATACCAATTGATTCCCAATTTTTCTGATAAACGATCTAAGCGAATTAATGGTGTATTCCCCTCATGTAAAGTTAAATCCGGTGTTTTATCTGTTACTGGTAAAAATTCTTTAAATTCATCTAACAATCCTTTATAATGAGCCATTTATTTTTTCTCCCCCACAATGCGATATGCGCTCTCAATTTTGCTGACAATTTTTGTATTTTTCAATGCTTCCAAAGTATCCTCAATGCTTTGCAGTGTTGCATGATGTGTAACCACAACAAAGTCTACTTTATTTGTTCCTTTTAACGGCATTTGTAAAATTTTCTCCATACTGACATGATAGTCAGCAAATACAGATACAACTTCTTTCATCGCACCTGGTACATCTTCTACTTGCAAACGAATAAAATATTTTCGATTGGTTTCTGCCTTCGTTTTCATTTGCTTAGGAAGATGATCAGAAATCAATTGCTTCCCTGCAATATTTAAACGAATATTCCGAATCACATTCATCAAATCTGCAACAACCGCTGCACCAGTTGGAAGACTCCCTGCTCCTGGACCATAATACATCGTCTCACCAATGGCATCACTGTAAACATATACTGCATTATTTACACCATTTACATTTGCTAACGGATGTTCAACTGGAAGCAGGGTTGGAGCAACATTAACTTCAATTTTTCCATCTACCCTATCCGCCAATCCAATTAACTTCATTTCATAACCTAAATCCATACTGAATTGCAAATCTTCAGCAGTAATATGGGTGATTCCTTCCACCTCAACATCATCCAGCGTGACCTCCATAGAAAAACCAAGTGAAGCTAAAATCGCCATTTTACGTGCTGCATCCAAACCGCCAACATCAGAACTAGGATTGGCTTCTGCATAACCTAATTCCTGTGCTTCTTTTAACACCGATTCATAAGATGCTCCATCTTGTGCCATTTTAGTTAAAATATAGTTGGTTGTTCCGTTTACAATTCCCATAATTCGTGTAATTTGATCAGATGCCAACCCTTCTTTAATGCTACGAATAATTGGAATCGCTCCACCAACACTCGCTTCATAATAAATATCACAGCCATTTGTATTGGCAAGTTGAAACAATTCTGGACCATGAACTGCTAATAAATCCTTATTTGCAGTCACCACAGATTTTTTATTCCGTAAAGCTTCAGCAATGACTTCCTTTGTAAAATCTACACCACCCATAACCTCAACAATCACTTGAATATCAGGATCTCTGACAATCTCATAGGCATCATTGGTTAAAACTGCAGTCACAGGCTTGTCCGCTCTATCATTTTCCACCTCAGGATTTTTTGTCAAAATTTTAGAAATTTCAATCTCACACCCAAGTTGATGAGAAATTTTTTGTTTATGGTTTTGAATGACATGTATAACGCCTGTTCCTACCGTACCAAAACCAAGTAAACCGATTCGAATGACTTCTGACATTTTTTATCCTCCTTGATTGTTCTTGCAAAAGAATAGTATTTCAATTATACAACCTGAACAAAAAATATTCTATATCTATATGTGAATTTCTCCATATTTCCGTTTTTAACAACATAGACATCATACAATTATAAACAAAGTTTCAATAAAATTATCTACAAAACAAGCGTAAATCATAAAATACAATGGCAAAATCTCTGTTTAAATCATTCATTAAACAGTTTGAATCGTAATTTTAAAAAACAAAAGAGATGAGTCTGGTACGTTTTGTCAAGGGTGTTTAAGAAATTTTTTCGCTGTCATTCAAAATAAGCCGCTTGATTTTGTCGCTTATGGTTTCCTTATTCGTTTCGCTGAAATGGATTTTAACACGGTAGGTGGTCTTTTCGATTTTCTTTACCAAAACGGGCTGTGGGGCTTCCTTTACAGTCAGAGGGGAAGCGGCTGCGGCGGTGGTGCGGTTGTTGGTTTCATTGTTCATAAGCTCTCCTTTCATAGAAAAAGCCCTCATGCAGTTTATACATAAGGGCTGGTGTCGGTTATTCAAAATCTGAAAGTGCAAAAGCGCAATGCGTTTTGCACTTTCAGATTGCGGTGTTGTACCATTGACCGCCGACGCGCCTTGCGCCCAGAATGTCGCTCATGTTGCGCTTGGCGTTCTGTACCGTCCTTTCGGATATTCCGGCTTTGGCGGCTGCTTTCACTATTTCCTCGCTGGCAAGCTCCTTTCCGTCTGCCAGTAAATCCAGTATCAGTTTCTCGGCTTGCTTGGTCTTGGTGGAGGTGTTGCCGCCTGCGCCAGACAGCAGCTCGTCAGCGGTTATGTCGTATTCGCCTATCCATGAAAAGCCTGTGTCCGGGTCAAGGCAAAAGGCAACGGGCTTTCCCTCCGGTGCAAGGGAAAATTTGTCATGGACGATAACACACACATTCGGCTCACGCTTCACGCGCCCGATTAAAAGGACGCTGCGGGCAGCGGCGCGCAAGTCGATAGAACCTAATCCCCGGTGTGCGCTCTGCCCTCCAGCGGCTTTGTTCAAGTGTCCGATAAGGATAACGGCGCACCCGGTACGCTCGGCA